>ERZ773178.95-NODE-95-length-93620-cov-6.996933_pt1 | contig 93620 bp, 84 predicted proteins | sample MGYA00580533_ERZ773178 | MGnify/ENA primary metagenome ERZ773178 (study PRJEB29015, sample SAMEA2737859) | human gut metagenome | biome: human gut; feature: human-associated habitat; material: faeces | place: China | collected 2012 ...
CGTTTGGCGACTTCCCATAGCATTTCGGGGTGTCGAGGACAAATTGAAATGCTTCCTATCATAATGCCAGACACAGGGCGGTCATAAGAACAGAGTTTTGTTTATATGCTCCCGACCTTAAATACTTCCTTGTGTTTGGCTGTTACATAGGCAGGATGCTCCTGCCTAAATCTAAATGGGAGGTCAAACACTATGGATAGAATCATTAAGCGTGGCGACATCTACTACGCAAACTTAAACCCCGTCATCGGCTCGGAGCAAGGCGGTACACGACCTGTACTTATCATTTCTAATGATACAGGGAATAAGCACAGCCCTACGGTCATTGTAGCGGCGATTACAGGACAGATTGGAACAAAGAAAAAACTACCGACACACACTATCGTACACAATGTCAATGGACTTGATAAAGATTCCATTATCTTGTTGGAGCAAATTCGTACCATTGATAAACAACGCCTGCAAGAGTATTTAGGAACTCTTGATGGGCGTTTTCTTGTTGCTGTTGATAAAGCTCTGGCGATAAGTGTCGCTCTTGAAAGAGGTGGTAAAAGTGCTTGATGTGAAAGTTGATGAATACGAAGCAGCTTTGAAGCTCATCGAGATATTGCTTGAAAAAGGAAAGATAAATCAAGCCACATATACAAATATAATGAAACACCGAAATTCGCACATTTCACAAGCGGCTTGATAAAAGATACAATATGAGCGAACAAAGCAAAGGAGGTACGCTTTATGAACACAGCAGTTAATACTAATCAGTTCAATTACAGATTTAAGCTAACAGACTATTCGCTTTTTGATAGAAACAGAGCAAGAAGGGTCGCTATTTACGGCAGAGTTTCAACGGAACACGAAGCTCAATTATCCGCTTTGGATAATCAGTTGCAATGGTATGATGACCAAGTACGCTATCACCCGAATTGGGATGTGGTTGCAAAATATATTGATGAGGGTATCACAGGAACACAGGCAAAGAAACGACCAGATTTCTTGAGAATGATTGAAGATGCCAAACAGGGCAAATTTGATTTAATCGTTACCAGAGAGGTTTGTCGTTTTGCCCGAAATGTTGTTGATACGCTTGTCGTCACAAGAGAGCTTAAAAGTATAGGCGTAGAGGTCTTTTTCATTGAGGATAACATTTGGACAATGGACGGTGACGGCGAATTGAGATTGTCGCTTATGGCTACTCTGGCACAGGAAGAAAGCCGCAAGACCTCGGAACGAGTAAAAGCAGGTCAGAAAATCAGCCGTGACAACGGTGTGCTTTATGGCAATGGTAATATCCTCGGCTATGACCGTGTGGGAGATACCTATGTTATAAATGAAGAACAAGCAGAAACGGTCAGAATGATATACGATTTATATTTGCAGGGCTATGGCTCTATGAAGATAGCAGGCATACTGACGGAACGAAAAAGGAAAACTGCTTCTGGGCTTGTAAAGTGGAGTGTATCAAATATTATGAGAGCTATCAGAAATGCCACTTATACAGGTACAAAGTGCTATAACAAATCCAGAAGCAACAATTTTCTGGAGCAGAAGCGAATTAACAATCTGGATATGTCCACTTATGAATATGTTGAGGGCGATTTCCCTGCTATCATTTCTCAAGAGATTTGGGATAAGGCACAGGAAATACGAGAAAGCAGAGTAAAGCCGTCTTTGGTATCTGCAACAAAGACCACTCATAGTAAGCGTGACTCGGCTGATGTGTGGGTGAATAAACTCCGTTGTTCGTGCGGCTCATCATTTCGAAAAAATAAGTGGCACACAAAATTAGACGGAAAAACCTCGTATGGCTATCAATGCTATAATCAGTTGAACAACGGCAACAAGAAAAAGAGAGAAGAACTTGGATTAGATACAGACGGCTATTGCGATACCAGAATGATAACCGATTGGAAACTCGATTTTATGGCGAAAGCTCTTTTAGAGCATTTATGGACAGAAAGAAGAAAATCAGTTCTTATTGCAATCGACCTTATTAAGTGTTATTATAAGGAAGAAAAAGAAATCGGTAAACAGTCTGATGTGGTGGTTGTGCAGGCAAGATTGGACAAGGCGAACACAAGGCTCACAAACCTAATTGCTATGAGAGCTGACGGCGAAATCACAAAGGACGAATATCAAGTGATGAGAACGCCGATTGATACGGAAATACAGGAGCTTCAAAAAGTACTTGAGAATATACCGACGGACAATGACAATTTGAAAGGTTTTGACTTGGACAGTATTATTTCTACGCTGAATAGCCTTGTTGATTTTAGCGGGAGTACTATCAGCCACGATGTTATAAATCAGTTCGTTTATCTGGTTACACCGACTTCTGATACTACTTTTGAATGGTATGTCAATTTGAATGGCAAACCAAATGTGAAAGCTACCTTTACGGCAGAGGGCAGGAAGAAAAACTGCTTGATAAGGTTAGAGGAAATCGAAAGGATTTCCTCGTTACATAGGAAAGAGAATGAGAGCAATGCTCAATTAATAAAAAACCCCTGTTTATTAACCTATCTGCACAGGCAGCAATTAAAGACAGCAGGAACTAAGCAAAAACCCAGTAATATCAAGGGTTTTCAGGCTCTTAACTGCTGATTGCAAAACAATCAAATAATCGCTATTTTGAAGGCGTATCATCCCAAAAAGATGGTACGCCTTCTTTTTTTGTCTATTTTTATGTCGTGCAATTCCCCGTGAGTTGCACGGCATTTTTTGTTTGGAGGTTCGTTATGAAAAACTTTTTTCAACTTTTTTTCAAAACTACGCATAAAAAACGTTTTCTCGTGCTCTACCCCTTGAGGAACAAAACCTCAAGCACCTTGACAACCGAATACACATTCAACAAGTACATTCCTGAACGGGGTTGAAAGCTCAGCCGAATGAAGGTACGCCAAGAACCACCTGCCCTTTGGGGTTATCACGGAAAGCAAGGTGGGTAGCGATTCCGAACTGTTCTGAAATATCCGATTGCTACGGATAAGGCGATGAAACGTGTCAGGGACAATGATACTTCTCTACGGAGCTGGCGGAGTACCCGGCAGAGGTGAAATTCCTATGAGTTCAGTTAGCAACTGAACGCTTGTTGATTTCCTTTTACGCATTTGGGGGATGAGATCGAATTAAATGCGACCACGAAAGAACAAAGACATAGTGCTTTGTGTTTTCGTGGATCAAACGATTCAAATAATGAGAAAGGAGAAAGCAAAATGTCCCAATGTAACTCGATTGCTATATGTAATCAAAAAGGCGGTGTCGGTAAAACGACCACCACCGTCAACTTAGGCGTAGGCTTGGCAATGCAAGGTAAAAAGGTACTCCTTGTAGATGCCGATCCGCAGGGCGACCTCACAACTTGTCTTGGATGGCAAGATACGGACAATTTCCCCATTGCATTACCGGACAAAATGGTTGAAGTTATGCAGGACAAATGCAAAGAGCCAATGAAAGGTATTCTACATCATAAAGAAGGTGTCGACCTTATCCCCTCAAACAGCGACCTTTTCGATTTTGAAATCAGTCTTGTAACTGCAATGAACCGTGAAGCCATTTTGAGAAACTACCTGAACGAAGTAAAGCACAATTACGATTATATCATTATCGACTGCTCACCTTCGCTCGGTATGATGACTCTCAATGCTTTATCAGCGGCAGATAGCGTAATCATTCCCGTTCAGGCACATTACCTTCCGGCAAAGTGTATGACACAGTTGATGAGAACCATTACAAAGGTAAAGAAGCATATCAATCCAAAACTCAGAATAGACGGTATTCTCTTAACCCTTGTAGACAACAGAACGAACCTTGCCAAAAGTACCATAGATGCTTTGCGTGAGAACTTTGGAAGTTATATCAAGATATATAACACCCACATTCCCATTGCAATCAAAGCGGCAGAGGTCAGTTCCAAAGGAAAAAGCATTTACGCCTACGAACCCAATAGCACGGTGTCTAAAGCCTACACCGAATTTTCAAAGGAGGTGTTAGCTGATGGCAGGAAGAAAGAGCGACTTCACTCTGCCCAAGTTCGATGATATTTTCTCGACTCAGGAAATGAGAGATGATGAAAAGCTCGCTAAAATCCGAGATATTCCCTTAGAGCTGATTGACGATTTTCCCGATCACCCATATAAAGTGCGTGACGATGAAGATATGATGCAGCTCGTTGAGAGTATCAAAGAACGTGGCGTGATTACCCCCGCTACTGTCCGTCAAAAGGAAGATGGCAGATACGAACTCATTTCAGGTCACAGAAGAAAAAGAGCAAGTGAGCTTGCAGGATTTGAAACCCTGAGATGCGAAGTCGTAGAACTTGACCGTGATGATGCTACTATCTTAATGGTAGAAAGCAACTTGCAAAGGTCGGTAATTCTACCGAGTGAAAAAGCCTATGCGTATAAAATGCGTTTAGATGCGATGAAAAGAAAGGCAGGCAGACCGAGTAAAGAAAATGTGTCGCCACTGGCGACTAATTTACCGCAAGGGCGTTCTGATGTGGAACTTGCCGAACAAGTCGGTGAAAGCAAAGACCAAATTCGCAGATATATTCGTCTAACAAACCTTGTTCCCGAACTGCTTGAGTTCGTAGATGAGGGCAGAATGAAAATGCGACCTGCCGTAGAGCTTTCATATCTTAACGAAGATTGTCAGCGTGACCTCGTTGATGAAATCGACCTAAACGACTGTACCCCTTCCCACGACCAAACAATCCGTATGCGAAAGATGTTTGAGGAAGGAAAACTCACGCCCGAAGCCATACAAGCCATTATGTCAGAGAAAAAGCCAAATCAGCAGGAACGGATCGTACTCAGCGGCGACAGGGTTCGCAAGTTTATTCCGAAAAGTATTCCGCTGAACAAAACGGAGGAATATGTCTGCAAGGCGCTTGAACACTATGCGAGTTTTTTGCGAAAACGGGCGGAGCGTGACAGCCGATAACGGGAGTGTGTTTTTCGTTTCCCCCTTCCTCACACTCTAACCCCCGTAAAACTACCTGACTACCCGAAGAAAAAGAATACTATCTCCTAAACTAAAACTATCTCACATAAGTAAATCTATCTCATAGACAACGCACACTTCACGAAAAGTGGCGCTTGTGGGTAAAATGAAAGATTGCCCAAAATCGCACCGTTGCTTTTCCGCAGCCTGTTTTCTACAATAGCGGCAAAGGAGTTGATGAATATGAAACGGATAGGCTTATGCTTTTGTTTGACGATAGTTTTTGCCGCTTTGCTTTGCGGCTGCGGCTCGGAGAAGAAAAATTTGCCGAGCAGCACCGAGCAAAACGAGGTCTTTTCTTCGGCAGGTAAACAGGCAGAACCCGAAAGCACGGAAAGTCAGGATGTGACCGAAACGGTTTTAGAGATACCGCAGACTTCTCCCCCTGCAATCAAAGAGCCGGAGATTGAAAGCACCGTACCACCCGAAAAAAAGGCTGAACCCACGAAAACGGAAATCAAGCAACCGCAGAAAAGCGAAAACAAACCGCAGGAGAAAACGGACGCACCGAAAGCACCTGAAACTCCCGAACCGCCCACAAAGACGGAAACGCCGACCGAACCCGTAAAGCCGAAAACCGCTTATGACTATGCGTTTGACATTGAAGCAATCCGCAGCGATTTAATTGCTGTCGGAGAGTCTATGGGACTTACTCATATCACAAGCGATGACGGAACGGAAATCACGCCGAGCAATTCGTCTTGGGCTACTCCCGTAACGGCTTCAAGGTCGTTTCAGGGCGAAAATCTCAAACGGAAGCTCACGGACTATGTGCAATCTATGCCGAGTATTCTTTCTGCTTACGGCGGCGCAACAATCGAATATTTCACGATATATATTGAACCGCTTGACGGCGGCAGTTACCGAATATATTTTCTGTACTGAGTCCGTGAACCCACACACCCTCTGTTAAAACGACAGAGGGTATTTTTATACCCAAAATCAAGAAAGGACGGTAAAAACCGAAATGAAACATTTTGTAAAAACCAATGCAAAGCGCATTGCCGCAGCCATTCTCTGTGCCGTGATGTGCATTGCCGCACTCCCGTTTTCCGCCTTTGCGTTTACGGCAGAGGAAGGCAAAACGGTAAACGCCTATTACGGCGCAAAATATATCGGCTCTGACGGCGAAAAATACCACTCTCCCGCCACATATCAGTACATTACCTACGACAGCGGCGGTAATGTGAGCCTTCATTCAAAGAAAGCGGGCGGCGCACGATCAAAACTGATGATCAAGGACAGCAGCGGCGCACGACAGGTATTGTGCATTGAGTCCGGCGTGGACTATAACGCCAACGGAACATATACAAGCGAAAGCGGTAAGAACAACTCATACTTTCAAAATCTTCCCGCAGCCGTGCAGTACGGTCTTATGCTCACCTCTGTTTACGGTTGGCATCCGGGCAAGACCGCACCCGTCAGCGGAACGAATGAGGACGATTTTGCGATTGCTACTCAGGTGATCCTTTGGGAGTATCAGCAGCAGCTTCGTACCTCGCCCACAACTCTTTCGGCAAACAGTTACGGTATTCCTGCCGATACCTACTACAAGGGTATTCAGGGCAGACCTGCCGAGAAATGCTACGATTGGCTTCTTTCGCAGATGCAAAGCCACGCAACCGTGCCGAGTTTTGCTTCTCACAGAAGCGGCTCGGCAGAAGTCTACACCCTGAAATACAATCAAACGGCAGACAATTACAGTCTTACGCTGACCGATACCAAAAATACACTTTCGGATATTAAATTCAGTATAAGCGGCATTACCGTATCAAGAAGCGGCAATCAGTATACTTTCACTTCCAAGAAGATGCTTGAAAGCGCCGTCAGTATTACGGCACAGAAAAACATTCCGAATATCGACGGTAATATCCTTATTTGGGGCTACCCCGGCAAGCAGACAATGATGTCGGGTGCGGAAGATCCCGTTGTTTTCTATCTGAAAGTTAAAACCGAAACCACAGGCGTCGGTCATATCGTGAAGCACTCTGAGGATAACAAGGTAGACGGCATTAAGTTTAATATCGCAGGCAACGGCGTCAATCAAACCGTAACCACAAATAAGGACGGAACGGTGGATATGGAACTTATGCCGGGTGTTTACACGGTAACGGAACTTGCCGAAGAAAAGTACGAACCGCAGAGTGTGCAGAGAGCCACGATTGTATCGGGACATACCTCTACGGTTACTTTCAGCAATGTGTTGAAGCGTGGTGCTTTGAAGGTTATCAAATCTTCCGAGGACAACTTTGTTGAGGGCGTGGCTTTTCATCTTTACGGTACTTCGCTTTCAGGCATTGCCGTTGACGAGTATGCCGTAACCGATGCAAACGGTGTGGCAACCTTTGAAGGTGTCCTTATCTCCGGCACTGAGCCGTATACCGTTGAAGAAGTGGATACCGCAGTCCGTTATGTTATTCCCGAAAAGCAGAACGCACCGATCAAGTGGAATGAGGTTACAAGCCGTAATTTTACGAACACGCTCAAAAAGTTTACCGTGACCGTAACCAAGAGCGACGCCGAAACCGGAAACAAACAGGGCGATGCTTCTCTTGCAGGGGCTAAGTACGGCATTTTCAAGGGCAATCAGCTCATTGACGAATACTACACCGACGAAAACGGTCAGTTTGTGAGCAAGGAGTATGTTTGCGGGGACGATTGGACAGTAAAAGAACTTGCACCGAGCAAGGGATATTTGCTTGATCCTACCGTTTATCCTATCGGTGCAGAAACAAAGCACTACACCGTTGAACACAATCAGACAGCAAACGATGTGAACGAGTGGGTTGTCAAGGGCTATATCGCCATCATTAAACATTGTGATAACGGCGAAACAAAGATTGAAACACCCGAAAGCGGCGCAGAGTTTGAAGTTTTCCTGAAAGCCGCAGGCTCTTATGATAACGCCAAGCCTACCGAGCGTGATTATCTCACCTGTAATGAAAACGGATTTGCACAGACCAAAGAAATGCCTTACGGCATCTATACCGTTCATCAGATCGCAGGTTGGGAGGGTTGCGAGTTTATTAAAGATATCGATGTCTTTATCGCAAAGGACGGTCAGACCTATCGCAATCTTATCAACAACGCACCCTTTGAGAGTTATATCAAGGTGGTAAAAGTCGATGCGGAAAGCGGCAAGACAATCCCCTATGCAGGCGCAGGCTTTCAGATTTACGATCCGACGGGCAACCTTATCACAATGACCTACACCTACCCGTCGCCTACCGTAATTGATACCTTTTATACGGACACCAACGGTTGCTTCGTCACCCCTGAAAAATTGGATTACGGCAAGGGCTATTCTATTGTCGAGGTGCAGGCTCCTTATGGGTATGTGCTTGACGGCACTCCTATATATTTTGATGTAACCGAGGATAATTCTACCGAAGAAAGCGGGGTTACGGTGATTAAAGTAAATAAACCGAATACGGCGCAGAAAGGAACAATCACCGTTGAAAAGACGGGCGAAGTGTTCAGTGGCGTAAATGTCAGCGGCTCTGAGGATACGGAGGTAATCTATCAGCCTGTTTATGAAACGGCAGGACTTGAAGGTGCGGTATATGAAATTCGTGCCGCAGAAGATGTTTATACACCTGACGGAACACTCCGTTATGCCAAAGGCACGGTGGTAGATACCGTTATTACAGATGGGGACGGCTTTGCCAAGAGCCGTGAACTCTATCTCGGCAAATATGAGGTGCGAGAAATCACAGCGCCGTATGGAATGGTACTGAACGGTGAAATTCACATTGCCGAGCTTGTCTATGCCGGACAGAATATTTCCGTAACCGAAACGGCAGCGTCTTTCTTTAACGAAAGGCAGAGGGTTGAAATCGGGCTTGTAAAGGTTCTTGAAAAGAACGAAATCTTTAATATCGGCACAAACGGCGAAATGAAGAATATTTCTTTCGGACTGTTCGCAGCAGAGGAAATCGTTAGTGCAAGCGGCACTTCCGTTCCCGCAGACGGACTGATTGAGATTATCACGCTGAATGAGGACGGGACGGCAAAAATCAAGACCGACCTTCCTATCGGCAACTACTATGCGAAAGAACTCGCTGCCGATGAACACTATATCCTCTCGGATACCAAGTATCCCGTAAACTTTGAGTACGCAGGACAGGACACGGCAACCGTTAAGATTGACGCCAACAACGGCAAGACAATCGAAAATGACCTGATTTACGGTTCTGTTTCCGGCAAAAAGGTCGATGAGGACGGCAACGCCCTCGGCGGTGCGCTGATTGGTATTTTCCGTACAAGCGACGGCGAATTTACAAAAGAAAAAGCTTTGATGACTACCGTTTCCGCAGAGGACGGTAGTTTTTCTTTTGAAAACATCCCCTTTGGCACTTGGTATATCCGTGAGATTGAGCAGCCAACGGGCTTTGTGCTGAACGATATGGTTTACCCCGTAACCGTCGAGCAGAACAGACAGGTTGTTGGGGTTGAAATCGTCAACAAGCACATTCGTGGCAACATCATCCTTACCAAAGCAGACGCAGATTATCCCGAAAATAAACTGACCGGAGCGACCTTTGAAGTTTATAAGGACAACAATGGCGACGGAAAGCTGGATGACGGCGATACCCTTGTCGGAACACTTACCGAATGCGAGATGGGCGTCTATGAGATGAAAGACCTGCTTTACGGTCACTATCTCGTAAAGGAAGCCAAAGCGCCCGACGGATTTTTGCCTGATACGGGTGTCTACCCCGTGTTTGTGGATACGGACGGTGCAACCTATGCCATTGAAAACAAAGCGGGCGTTGGGTTTGTCAATGCAGCAATGAAAGGCAGCTTGAAGATTATCAAAACTTCTTCGGACGGTAAAGTGGAGGGTTTTTCTTTCCGTGTTACCGGAGCGAACGGTTACGATGAAATCTTTAAGACCGATGAGAACGGCGAAATCTTTATTGAGGGGCTTCGCATCGGTGAATACACCGTGTCCGAGGTTGCCGACAGCCTTTCCGCCGCATACAACAGACCCGCAGATAAGACGGCAACGGTGATGACAGACTCGACGACAATCGTTGAGATGCACAATGTCTTTATGGACAATCCCAAGACCGGCGACAACAGCAAGCTCGGCTTGTGGTTTGCTCTGCTCGGTCTGTCTGTTGCGGGTATCGGCGTGACCGCTTATACCGCAATTAAAAACAGAAAGAAGGAGGATGCGGAATAATGGAGCCTAAAACTATTATTGCAATCGTTTTGGTCGCCTTTATCATCGGCGGCTTTGTTTTTCTCCAATTGAGAAACCGAAAAAAGAAGTAATAAACCTTACGGGGCGGAGCGCAAAAACTCCGCCCCATTTCTACTATCCAAAGGAGGGATATAGATGAGCCAACAGAAAACCGTGGAAAGCCGTGTACTTTCCGTTTTGAAGGACTGTCCGAGAGCAAGGTTCGACGATATGATCCTCATAATGCACTACTACAACCGCTACGGAAATTATCTCCGAGCCGGTGAGCTTCCCCTTGACGACCTTGCGTTTAACTACAAAGCCTACGGACTTCCGTGCTTTGAAACCATCCGCAGAGCAAGGCAGCGTGTGCAATCCCTTTTTCCTGAGTATTCCCGCAACACCGAAACCGAAAGCGGCGGTGATATTGTCGTAATTATCAATATTCTTTGAGGTGACGGCTATGGAAAATGAAAAGAGAATGATTGCGGACTACACGGTGCTTTGCGCCGTCAATGTGGGAAAAAGAGAGGTCGTGCTTGCCTGCGATAAGCATAACAAGGACGGCGAAAAATTCGTTTGCGGCTTTGCGGAGCAAAACGGAATTTTTGAACGGTATGAAGAATTTGTAGGCAGCGATGATTATATCGAAATTGCCCGCCTTTTCGGAAACCGTATTGTAAATGAAACGGAGCTGTTCAAAGAGCAGGTTGAAAATCTGGGTATTCCCGTTACCGTGATTACCCAAGACGATTGCATCCCCGACCACTATAAGAACGACATTAACGGCAAGATTATCGCTATCAATTCGGACATTTTCAAACCCGAATATCAGCGAGCTGACCGCCAGCTTTTCCTTGTGACAGGCGGCTTCGGAGCTTCGGCAAATTCCCGTGGCAGCGCTGTGTTCTGCAAGAACCTATATGACGGTAAGACTGCCCGCTATGAGCGTATGGATGTACTTGGTGAAGTAAAGCCGGAGTGTTTGCCCGATTGGGCAAAGGAAAAGGCGGAAGCAATCAGCCGCAAACACAAGACCAAAGAACAGGAACGATAAGGAGGTAAACAACTATGCCAGCTAAGAAAACCGCAGCAGAACTGAATTTACAGCAGAAGGTTAAGGTGCTTTCCAAGCTCTTTGACGCAGGCTGCAAAACCGAAAAGGATTTGAAGGCGCTGACCTTGCCGACGATCCTGAAAATTCCCGATGTGACCGTGCCGGATATGACGGTTATTACCGAGCTTCAGGAGCAGGTTGCAAAGAACCGTCTTTTCTCCTATTTGGGAGGTGAAAGCGATGAGCCTAACAGACAGACCGAGTGACCGTCATATCATTTGGAGCAACCGCAATCTTGATATAGACGACTGGCGAGAGGACTACAAGGAGTTCCTTGAAGCCAATGAATTGGACGATGATCCTAACGATGAAAGTGCGCTTTATGCGTGGATGGCGGAAACGAACGACAACTACCTTTTCGATGAACGGGCAAATCTGAATATTCAGCTTTCACAGCCGATTATCGCCGTCGGTGATATAGGTAGATGGAACGGCAGAGTGATGGGCTATAAAGAAATCCCTTCCGGCAATATTAAGGATTGCTTATACGCCGACACCGATTATACCGAATGGTATATAGACAAATACGGAGATCTCCGTGCCGACGCCAGCCATCACGACGGAACAAATCACTATCTCTACCGTGTGTTCAAAGACGGTGTTTCTGAAACACAGATGGAGAACCTGAAAAACAAAATCTATTACGGCAAAGCCACCCGTGCGGATATTGCACGGGTGACCCGGCGACTTGGGGATGAGATCGCCGCCGTTTACGGCTTTCATATTCCAAAACAAAGAACACGACAAGAAAGGAGCGAGCGATAATGGCAGCTTTCACACTACGCCCCCTGACCGTTCCCGAACGCAAATACACCTACTCTCAAAGCTCTCAAATTCAGAGTCAGACCGGAAACATCGGTTACTTGCGTGGGGACTTCGGCTCAGGCGGCAACGAGTTTCACACCTCTTGGTTTGACAACCGACCGCAATGGAAAAGCGACGAGTTTAAGCAGGACTTGGACAATGTAATCAACGCTCTGCGTTCCGAAGAATACGGACTTCTCCAAAACCGTTCTGTTATGGCTCGGAGGGGATGGGAAAACAAGGACAGCCAAATGCAGGGTCACTATACTACGGAATTCGGCTTTCGAGCCGACACCGAAAAATATGCGTTTCTGCTCCGCTGCAATCCCACGAAGGGCGACTATAACTTCTACTGCTCTTGCTATGTGAAGGAGTGGCTGGATAAGCATATTGCAGAAGCCAATCGGGACATTCGCTTTATTAACAGTCATTATAAAGTGCTGTTTCGTATTCCCGACGGCGAAAGCATCACCGTTACCGACCGTAACGGAAAGCCCGAAAGCTACCTCTGCCGCTATATCGACGATTATCACACAGAGGTCGGGCGCAATCTCTTTCACATCTGTGAATTTGCCGAGCGTATGGAGGAAAGCGGCTGCACCTATGCCCCGAAAGAGCCGCCCCTGCCGCCGATGTGCTATTCCACACTTCCGTCTACCGGAGAGATCATTAAGATTGAGCGCTGGCAAAAGGGCTACACGGCTACGACATTCAAGGACGGCAGCCGTGAGGAAAACGCCGCAGTCAAGGACAAATTCAATGAAAAGCTGGGTGTAAGCAAAGCACAGGAGCAGGCTATGGTTGCAGGCTCGATGTTCGGTTGGGATAAGCCCGCCGCAAAGCCTAAAAATTACGATGAAAACGGCAAGCCTATTAAGCCGAAGAATAAAGACTATGAACGATAAGGAGGTGTCCGCCGATGGCACGAAAATATGACCTGATTTCAGAGCTATACAGCCGCACCTGCAAGACGGTTGTATCCTCGCCGGAAAGCTGGCAAGCCTTTTTGACTTCTGCCTGCCGAAACTATAAGCTGCGCTTTGATGAGCAGTTGCTTGTGTTCGCCCAAAGACCGGACGCTACCGCTGTTCTTGAAATTGAGCGCTGGAATAAGTCTTTCGGAAGATGGGTAAACAGAGGTGCTGTGGGTATTGCGGTATTTGACGATGTAAGCAGAAGCCGCCAGCGGCTTATTCATTACTTCGATATTTCCGACACCCACGCAAGCAAAAATGCCAGTCCCGTTCCGCTTTGGGAAATGAAGCCGGAATACGAGCAGGAAGTTATTGAAACACTTGAAAACACCTTCGGGCAGTTAGTGGGCGGGAACGATATGATGTCCGCAATTTTTTCGGCTGCTCACAATGCGGTGGAGGATAATCTTCCCGATTATACCCGTGAACTGCTCTATTTGACAAACGACAGCTTCTTGGAGGAACTGGACGGGGACGCCGTTTCGTCTTTTTACAGAAAAGCCGTAACAAACAGCGTTGCCTTTATGATAATGGCAAGACTCGGTATGGATACGGAGGAATACTTTGAGCGTGACGACTTTCAGGAAGTCCTCAATTTCAATACGCCGCAGACATTAAACGCTCTCGGCTTTGCTACCAGCCATATTGCGAAAATGGGGCTTGCGGAAATCACCAAAACAGTATTATCCCTTGACCGACGAAATCGCACATTTGCAGAGAATGAAAAAGCCGATTACAATAAAGGCAACGAAACCGAAAGGAGTTTTGATGATGAACGAAATCACTTACACAATGCAGGGCGACTACCTGCTTCCCGATCTGAAAATGCCGGAGCAGCCGGAAGTGACAATGGGACGGTACGCAAGGATGAGAGCGAATTATCTGAAAGCCAACCGCAAGGTGCTGTACTACAATCTCCTGACGAGCTGCACTCTGAACGAGCATCTGAACGAAACCGAGCAGAGAGCGACCGAGTTGGAGGAACAGTTGACCAAGCAGATGGCAGCGGCGGAGGGCGTGACGGAGCGCCTGAAAGCGGCGGATATGATGAGCTGGGTTCGGAAGATGAACAATATCCGCAGCAGGGTTCAGGAAGTGGTATTGAAGCAGGTAATCTACGCTTAAATTACTACGACCGCAGCCACGAGGATAAGAGTCTGCCGCTCTTCGGCAATGACGATACTATCCGTGAAATGTTCGGTACAACACCGCACCTGAAATCGGACAAAAACGAGATTCGGGCATTCTTTGAAGCAACCGCTGATAAGGACGCCCGTATTTCTTATATCAAGAGCATTTTCAATAACGACTATACCGAGGTTATTTTGAGTGACGGGCGGCGTGTAGGCTACAAGACCTATGAGAATGGGGTGCTGCTTTGGGCAGACAGCTATCTCTCCCGAACGGCACAGAGCTTTTATAATTGGGGCGTCATTGCTCAATACTTTGAAGCAATGCGCCTGCTCGGAGAGTTGCAGGATACGATGAAGCCGCTGCCCTCTATCGACGGGCAGATGTCATTGATGATTGATGAAGCAGAGGAACGGAAAACCTCTGCTTTTACTTTTTCTCAGGAGATCATCGACGCTGTTCTTACCCGTGGCAGCAGCTTTTCCGAAGGAAAAATGCGTATCTATGAGCAATTCCAAAAGAGCCTTTCCGTCAAAGAAAACGCCGATTTTCTGAAAGAGGAATACGGTCAGGGTAGTTCTTCGTCAATTACAGGAGCCGGACTTGCTGAAACGCACGACAGAAAAGGCTTGCGCATTTCAAAGGGCTACGGAAACGATGCCCCTCACATTGACCTGAAATGGAATCAGGTAGCAAAGCGCATTGCTGAGCTGATAAGGCTTGACCGCTACCTGAACCCCAAGGAAAAGGCGCAGTACCCCGAATGGCTGCAAAAGCAGGAGGAACGCCGTGCGGAGCTTGCCGAAGAACGCCGGAACAGAGAAATTCTTTCTACTGCACCGCCCGAAAAGGAAGAACCGACAAACGAACGGTACGAATACCATCTCGGCAGCACGGTCTATCTCGGCGCAAACAAGTATGAAATCCTGTCCTTTGATGACGAGCGTGTAATGCTTTATGATACGCAATACCCGCTTTTCAATAAAGAAATGACAAGAGCCGAGTTTGACAGCAAGGTGCAGGAAAACCCGCTGAACGATCACTTGAAGGTCAAGAGCTTACCAGCCGAAGAAAAGGCTACTCCGTATGACATCGGTATGGGCTACCTCGGCAACGGGCTGACCGTTTGGAACCGTGCCGTAGAGGTCAACGGGGATTATCAGAACGTTGCCCACATCTCCCCCGAAGGTGAGATCACCTACTATGTGCAAAACTTGCCGCAAAGCGTTGTAGAACGCATTGAGCAGGCAGCGGAAAGGGAGAAATCTCACACCGACCCGAACACCACGCCCATCGGGGATGACGACTACTATTTCCACCGTCCCGATGTCGGTGAGTTTGAAGCGGTCTATTATAACCCCGACGCAACGGCGGGCGGTCAGTTTGTATTCGCACATCTGCCCTATGACCTTATAACCGAAGCAAAGGCAGCTACGGACAGCACGGATGGCTTCTTTGAATACCTTGACGAACACGCCAAGACGGAGCTTATTGACCTCGGCACACCCGAATACGACGCCGTACTGAAAGAATACGCCGACCCACACCCCGAACGCATCGGCAGAAGCGAGGATACGATGAACACCCTCGTATCTCAGGCGGAAAGCGAAGTGTCGCCGGAAAACCATCTTCCGCAGTTTTATCGGGACTATCTTGAAATCAAGGCGGACAATCCGAACAGCCTTGTGCTCTATCAAATGGGCGACTTCTTTGAAGCCTATGCCGAGGACGCAAAAATCATCGGAGAAGCCCTTGACCTGATGCAGACTACCCGTGCCGTAGATAAAAACTCCCGTATCCCGATGGTAGGCTTTCCGCAGCACCGCTTGGAAACCTATCTTACAATGCTGAGCAACAGAGGGTATGATGTTGCGGTCAACTCTTTGGAGAACGGCGAACGCATTACCCGCAGCTTGGTTTCTACCAATAAGGAAGATCCCACCGACTCCAAGCCAATCGGCAGAATTGATTACCTGCACACGGACGGGCGTGTTCGTGAAAGCATTGAGTACACAAGTCCGTACAGCTTTGAAAAGGATATTCAGGAGGAAAATCACTACGGTGTGCCGATGAGTATTGTTCTGTATAAGGACAAGGACGGCAGCACCATTCCCCACGGGTTTATCGCTCAGCTTGACCCGCCGCCGCAGGGCTTTCAGATCATTGACAGCCCCTATCTGCCGGAAAACATAATGGATATGGCAAAGCGCCTGATTGACGATTTCTGCAAAGAGGAATATCAGCGTGAGGAAGGTGCGGATTACACCGACCTTGCCAATGTGGAGGTTGCCTACACCACCACCGAGGACGACAGGCACGAAATTCAGGCACGGGTCAACCTTGTGGATTTTCGCATTGAAACCTTTGTGGACGGCAAAACAGTCCGCAGTGAGCAGTATGCTTCCCTTGAAGAACTGACCGAAAAGGGACTGCACGGATTGGCTTTTGATGACCTTGTGTATGTATCTGACGAGGAATTGGCAAAGGTGGAAGCACCCATTATCCCCGCTTGGGAGCAGCCAAAGAAAAGCCGAGCGCAGACCTTTGACATTCATCCCGAAATTCCGATGGCAGACCGGCATACCTTTGACCTTGCTGCTCACGAGGTTGCAGAGGTCAACAAAAAAGAGCGTTTCCACAGAAACTATGCGGCAATTATAACGCTGAGAAAGTGTCAGGAGGAAAAGCGCTTTGCCACACCCGACGAGCAGATCATCCTTTCCAAGTATGTGGGCTGGGGCGGTATTCCCGAAGTCTTTGACGACCGGGCAGACTCTTGGCGAACCGAATACGGGATGCTCAAAAACATTCTGTCACAGGAGGAATACGCTTCCGCAAGGGAAAGCACCCTGACCGCCTTTTATACACCGCCCACTGTCATAAAAGCCGTGTATAAGGTGATGAAACAGCTCGGTTTCCGTGAAGGCAACATCTTGGAGCCGTCCTGCGGCATCGGGCATTTTATCGGTATGTTGCCCGAAGAAATGAAGGAAAGCAAAATCTACGGTGTGGAGCTGGATACGGTTTCTGCCGGAATTGCGCAGCAGCTTTATCAAAAGTCCTCTATCGCCGCACAGGGCTTTGAGGAAACCAACCTCCCCGATAGCTTCTTTGATGCCGTTGTGGGTAATGTACCTTTCGGGGATTTCAAAGTCCCTGACAAGCGATACGATAAGCATAAATTCCTCATTCACGACTATTTCTTTGCAAAATCCTTAGATAAGCTCCGTCCGGGCGGCGTAATGGCGCTCATTACGAGCAAAGGAACAATGGACAAGGAAAACTCGGCGGTACGGAAGTATATCGCACAGAGAGCCGACTTGCTCGGCGCTATCCGTTTACCGAACAACACCTTTAAGGGCAACGCCGGAACGGAGGTCGTGTCAGATATTCTGATCTTGCAAAAGCGTGACCGCATTGTGGATATAGAGCCGGATTGGGTGCAGCTCGGCACGCACGAAAACGGTATAACGATGAACCGCTATTTTGTCGAGCATCCCGAAATGGTACTCGGTGAGATGAAAATGGTATCGGGGCGTTTCGGACTTGAAGCCACCTGCGTCCCTTACGAGAGTGCAGACCTTTCCGAGCAGCTTGACGAAGCCGTTTCCAACATTCACGGTGAGCTTACGGCGTATGAGGTCGAAGACGATCTGGACGAAGAAGATAATTCCATTCCTGCCGATCCGACGGTCAGAAACTTTTCCTACACGGTTTTGGACGATAAAATCTATTTCCGTGAGAACAGCCGTATGACTCCCGTGGATGTATCGGCAACCGCAGAGAACCGCATTAAGGGTATGATCCGTATTCGAGATTCGGTCAGACGGCTGATAGAATTGCAGACGGAAGATTACTCCGACTCGGAAATCAAAGCTGAGCAGGAACAATTAAACTCGCTTTATGATAGCTTTTCGGCGCATTACGGGCTTATCAACAGCCGTGGAAATATCTCCGCTTTTTCGCAGGACAGCTCCTTTTCTCTGATTGCGGCGCTTGAAGTTTTGGACGATGAAGGACAGCTTGAACGCAAGGCGGATATGTTCTATAAGCGCACCATAAAGCCGCATACGCCGGTCACATCGGTGGATACCGCCAGCGAAGCGCTTGCCGTATCTATGGGTGAAAAAGCCCGTGTGGATATGGAGTATATGCGTGAGCTAACCGGAAAGACCGAGGATGAAATCTTTGCGGATTTGAAGGGTGTTATCTTCTTAAACCCGCTGCACGGCTACGGCGATACCACTCAGGCAAAATACCTGATGGCGGATGAATACCTCTCCGGCAATGTCCGAGAGAAGCTGGCGATTGCGAAAAAGTCCGCACAAATGTATCCCGAAGATTACACCGTCAATGTGGAAGCACTTGAAAAGGTGCAGCCCAAAGACCTGTCGGCAAGCGAAATTGCCGTTCGCCTTGGTGCAACTTGGCTGCCCACGGAAATTGTGGAGCGGTTTATATTTGAGTTTTTGGGAACGCCGAGATATGACCAACGAAGGATCAAGGTTAACTTTTCGGCATACACCGGAGAGTGGAGAATTGAGGGTAAGTCCCTTGATATAGGCAATGTGAAAGCATCTACCACCTACGGCACAAATCGTATCAACGCCTACAAAATCATCGAGGAAACACTGAACCTGAAAGATGTGCGTGTCTTCGATTATGTGGAGGAAGCAGACGGCAAAAAGAAAGCCATTCTCAATAAAAAAGACACCGCCATCGCACAGGCAAAGCAGGAGCTTATCAAGCAGGGCTTTCAGGATTGGATATGGTCTGCCCCCGAACGCAGAGAGAAGCTGTGCAGGCTCTATAACGACAAATTCAATAGCCTGCGTCCCCGTGAGTACGACGGCAGCCATATCGTATTCAGCGGTATGAACCCTGAAATTGAACTTCGGGAACACCAAAAAAACGCTATCGCACACATTCTGTACGGCGGCAATACACTTCTCGCACACGCCGTGGGTGCCGGAAAAACCTTTGAAATGGTCGCCGCTGCGATGGAATCCAAGCGGCTCGGACTATGCAGCAAATCCCTCTTTATCGTCCCCAACCATCTGACCGAACAGTGGGCGGCGGAGTTTTTGCAGCTCTATCCGTCCGCTAATGTGTTGGTAGCAACACGAAAAGATTTTGAAGCAAAGAACCGCAAAAAATTCTGCGGCAGAATTGCTACGGGCGACTACGACGCCATCATCATCGGGCATACGCAGTTTGAGAAGATACCGATGTCCATTGAACGGCAGCGGGCGATCCTTGAACAGCAGCTTAATGAAATTACGGAGGGTGTTGCGGAGCTAAAAAGAAACCGTGGCGATAACTTCTCGGTCAAGCAGCTTGAACGAACGAAAAAATCCGTCAAGCTGAAACTCGATAAACTCAACGACCAAAGCCGCAAGGACGATATTGTGACCTTTGAGGAATTAGGCGTGGACAGGATTTTTGTGGACGAAAGCCACTATTATAAAAACCTTTTCCTCTACACCAAAATGCGGAATGTGGGCGGTATCGCACAGACCGAAGCACAGAAATCCAGCGACCTTTTTATGAAGTGCCGCTACCTTGACGAGATTACGGGCGGTCGTGGCACGGTATTTGCAACCGGAACGCCTATCAGCAACTCAATGGTGGAAATGTACTCCATACAGAGATATTTGCAGTACGACACCCTTGTAAGGAACGGCTTGCAGCACTTTGACAGTTGGGCGTCCACCTTTGGTGAAACCGTATCCACCGTGGAGCTGACACCCGAAGGGACGGGATACCGAGCCAAAACAAAATTTGCTCGGTTCTACAATCTGCCCGAACTGATGTCAATGTTTAAGGGAGTGGCAGATATAAAAACCGCAGATATGCTTGACCTTCCTGTACCGAAAGCAGTCTTTCACAACATCTCGGTAGAACCCTCTGAAATTCAAAAGCAGATGGTAGCCGACCTTGCCAAAAGAGCCGAAAGAATACGGAACGGTATGGTGGACGCCAAAGTGGACAATATGCTCAAAATCACAAACGACGGCAGACGGCTTGCTCTCGACCAGCGGCTGATTGACCCGCTTCTCCCCGATTTTGAGGGCAGCAAGCTCAACGCCTGCGTGAACGCAATGTATGAAACTTGGGAGCGTGGTAGCGAAAAACGGCTGACGCAGTTGTTTTTCTGCGACCTGTCTACGCCGAGAAACGACGGCTCTTTCAATGTCTATGATGACATTAGACAGAAGTTGATTGCCCGTGGCGTACCCGCCGAAGAAATAAAGTTTATCCACAATGCGGATACCGAAGCGAAAAAGCTGGAGCTTTTCAAAAAGGTGCGCCGAGGGGATGTCCGTATTCTGATGGGCAGTACACAAAAGATGGGTGCAGGAACAAATGTCCAAGATAGACTTGCCGCATCAAGCGATCTTGACTGTCCGTGGCGACCGTCCGACTTGGAACAGCGGCTCGGAAGAAGTATCCGTCAGGGAAATAAAAACACGGAGGTTCACATCTACCGTTTTGTAACGAAGGAAACCTTTGACGCATATCTGTATCAGCTTGTGGAGGGTAAGCAAAAGTTTGCTTCACAGATAATGACGAGCAAATCGCCCGTCCGTTCCTGCGAAGATATTGACGAAACCGCCCTGTCCTACGCTGAAATCAAGATGTTGGCAACGGGCGATCCGAATATCAAGGAGAAAATGGACTTGGATATTCAGGTGCAGAAGCTGCGGCTTTTGAAATCCAGCTTTCTTTCCGAAAAGTATGCTTTGGAGGACAAGATTATCAAGCATTTTCCGCAGGAAATCGCACGGCTGACCGAAACGGTAGCGAGCCTGAAATCAGATATAGAGCGTGTTGCACAGCACCCGAAGCCGTCCGGCGAAACCTTTGTCGGTATGACGGTCAAGGGTGTTTTCTATTCTGAAAAGGTTGACGCCGGTAATGCTATTTTAGAATCGTGCAAGGCAATGTCAAGCCCCGATCCTATTCCCCTCGGTGAGTACCGTGGCTTTCAAACAGAGCTTTCGTTTGACACTTTCTATAAGGAATACAAGGTGAAGCTCAAAGGCGAACTCGGCTATCCCATATCCCTCGGCACGGACAATATCGGTAATATTACCCGTTTAGACAATGCGCTTGAAGGTCTGCCGAAGCGTTTGGAGATGAACGAACAGGAGCTTGACAACCTCAAAAATCAGTTTGAAGCGGCAAAGGAAGATGTGGAAAGACCGTTCCCACAGGAGGAAGAGCTGAAAACCAAAACAGAGCGATTGAATGAACTCAACGCACTTCTCAATGTGGATAAGCGTGAGAATGAAATTGTCGGTGATGAACCTGACGAGGGCGACGCACCACCCGAAAGAAAGGAGAAATCTTATGAACGATAATGTAATAAGCGAGTCAACAGCCTGTTTTTATGACGAACTCGGAGAATACGGGTTGTGTGACGATTTTGACGACGAAGCTATGAATCAGGATACAATTTCTGCTTTACCTGCTGCCGAAGTGCAGGCTTCCGAAATAGACAAACTTTATGCGGCATATATGATTGCGGATGCAATCAGAACCGTTTGCGGTGATGATGCAGCGATATTTACAGATCATTGCCAAGCCTTTGATAATCTCTGTGAGGTAATTCTTGCCGAATATGCAAAGCTGGATTATCGGCAAAGGGCAATGATTGCCGCAAGACTTGGGTTTGACAAGATGACATTTCGCAAGGCAAAGAAAGAGTATTATCTTGATATTGCCGTTCAACACACGCTCTCAACCGGTACAACAGCAAGCCGTATCGTCAAGGGTGCGCTGCGTGAATTAGCAACAAATATTATTTACGAAGCGGAGGTGCAAATATGAATACCAAAGACTACAACGACCTGCTTTACGAAAAAATGAAAGCCGAGCAGGACAAATATCGGGACTGGCTTTTGACCCAAGAGCCTGCCGAAATTCTCAATCACACCTACGAATACACGATGCGGGAGGACATTGTGATGTGTATGGAGGACTTGCAGCTTGACCCGAAAAAGGCAAAGGCTTTGCTCCGATCACCGTCCCCTCTGAGCGATGTATATGATGAGTTTGAGAAAAAAGATGATGAGCATATGAATGTCATCCGAGACTCCATTGAAAGCGAAGCGGACAAATGCGCAGAGAAACAGCAGAAACGAGCCGCACGGGAAAGCAGGTGAAAACAATGCCGTATATTGCACCGGAAATCGTTGCGGAAGCAAGGCGGATGGATCTGTTGAGTTACTTGAAAATCTATGAGCCACACGAGCTTGTGCGCTTTTCGGGCAAGGCTTACACGACACGCACTCACGGCAGTTTGAAAATTTCAAACGGAAAATGGATGTGGTGGTCGCAAGGTATCGGGGGCAACTGCGCCCTCGATTATCTTGTGAAGGTAAGGGGATATTCGTTTTTACAAGCCGTCGAAACGATTATGGGCGGAAAAAGCCATCTCCACATAGAACCCTATCCTCAGCCAAAGGAACAGCCGAAAGTCCTGTTTCTGCCCGAAAAAAGTGCTTCCAACGATAGAATAACCGAGTATCTTTTCGGCAGGGGCATCGACTATGCCATCATCCAATACTGCATTGACAAGGGGCTGATCTTCGAGAGCCTGCCATACCACAACCTTGTGTGCGTTGGCTTTGATGAGAAGAATATCCCTCGCTATGCGTCCTACCGAGTGACCAATGACCGCCGTGTTTTGGGTGACTGCTCCGGCAGCGATAAACGCTATTCCTTTCGGATCGCAGACAGCAACAGCCGTGAAGTGCATCTTTTTGAATGTGCCATAGACCTATTATCGTTTGCGACCCTTGAAAAGATGGTGGGCAGAGATTGGCGCAAGGATAACCTTGTTTCCCTTGCCGGAGTGTATCTGCCCAAGGAGAAAATTGGGGACAGCAGCACGCCCATTACCCTTGTCAAGTACCTTGAAGAAAAGCCGCAGATCGAAAAAATCTATCTGCATTTCGACAACGACAACACGGGAAGAAAGGCAGCGCTTTCCCTAAAAACCATACTGCCGAGTAAGTACGAAGTCATTGACAGTCCCCCGCCGCACGGTAAGGACTACAATGACTTTCTTTGTTTTCGGCTCGGTATTTATCAACACAAAACCAAAGAAAGGACGAATGAACGATGACAGAATTCAGCATTTATCAGATTAACACGGACAGAGATACCGCCCGTGTCTGCTTTTTGGGATATGATTCCCTTGAAAAGTTTCAGCACTCAAAGGAAATCAACGCCGCCATTTACGACAAGGTTTATAGCGGCGAAATGGAGTGCAGCTCCCTTGAAAGCATCTATCGGAAATTCAACATTGAACATCCGGCAGACTATAAGGCACGCTCGCTTTCCGTGTCGGATGTGGTGGAAATCAGGGAAAGCGATACACTCGAAAAGGGCTTCTTCTTTGTGGACAGCGTCGGGTTTAAGACGATTTCCTTTGACAAATCGCTTTGCAAAGAGCCGGAAAAAGCAACCGTAAATAAGATTTCCGTTCTGCTCATTGAGCCGAACAAGTACCCCAAAATGATTGAGATTGACGACACACTTGAAGCAATGCAGAAGGTTGTTGGCGGCGACATCGAGGAATATATGCCCTTTGATGATGATGTGGCTATCATCTGTAACGAGGAAGGCAAGGTCAATGGTCTGCCGCCTAACCGTGCTGTTTACGCCGAACCCGAAGCGGTTGAAATGAGTTATCGGGAGATGACAAAGCGGTTCCGAGAAGCCGAAAATAGCCGCCGGGAACACCTTACCGGATATGTCGTTTTCACCGAGGACAGTTTCGATAAACCGTACAGCGAGAAGTCCCGAACCTATGTAATAAGCTCGGATAACAAAGCATTTCAGTCCGGTATGGGCGGCTATTCCGTCTATGCTTCCTGCCTTGACGGAAGCGATCCTTGTGTGCGTTTGGACGGATATATGTTTGACGAACACGGCGGAGAAAACGGCTGGAAGATTGAAAAGTGCTATATGTTAGAGCCTTTCCGTGAGATGCTTGACATCATTTGTGGGAAGTTTTTTATTGCCCACGCACCTATCGAAGCGGAAAACTTTCAGTCCCTTCCGCCTGAGCTTGCGAAGAAGTATACGGGAAAATTCAAATTTCCCGAACGCTTTATTCGGGCAGGTGAAGATATTGTAGCAGTACCTTTTAAGCCCGCCAAGGCGGACAAAGAACGCTGATTTCTCAGAAAGACGGGGCAACCCCCAAAGACTGTACTATCTTAGCAAGCAGACTGTTTTTACTCCTATCGGGCAAAAAACAGTAAAACGCTTGTTAGGGGTTGCCCCTAATACCCCAAGACAGAAAGGATTTTATTATGTCAGAAGCAATTTCCCTTATCGTCGGTCTGCTGCTCGGCGGCTGCGTCGCCTTTCTCGTGATGTGCTGCCTGCAAATCAACCGACTTTACAACACCGACAAAAAGAAGGGGGTCAAGTACAATGAAAAGACGAACCGTTAAAAAGCAGTTTTGGTTTTCCCGTGACGAAGCGCAGGACTTACAGAAGAAAGCCAAAAAGACCTGCCTTACCGAAGCGGCGCTTGTGCGCCTGCTCGTGCGAGGATATGAGCCGAGAGAACGCCCCGATGAGCGTTTCTATGATACGATGCGTCAGCTTTCCTCTATCGGCAACAATATCAATCAGCTTGCGGCGCAGGCACACTCACTCAGCTTTGTGGACGCACAGAAGCTCCGAAAGGAAGCGGAGCGTTGGCACAGGTTTCAGGCGGATGTGGAGCGACAGTTTCTCCGCCCTGAAAATAGTGAGCTGAAATGGCAGTAAGTAAGATATGGAAAGTAACGGTCAGGCTCGGACAAGTTATCGACTATGCAACCAATCCCGAAAAGACCAAAGTGCCGGAATATACGTCGGAGCAGTATCAGGCGCTTGCCGATGTTCTTAAATACGCAAAGGACGAAGAAAAAACGGAACGGGAGTTTTATGTGGACGGTATCAACTGCAACGCTTCAACTGCCCGTGACCAATTCGTAACGGTCAAGGATCAATTTGATAAGACGGGCGGCATCCAAGCCTACCACGGCTATTTGAGCTTTAAGGACGAACCGAATATCAATCCCGAACTGGCGCAGAAGATCGGAATGGAATTTGCCAAGCGTGTATGGGGTGAGAGATTTCAGGTCGTGGTAACAACGCACCTGAACACCAAGCACCTGCACTGTCACTTTGTTGTAAACTCCGTGTCCTTTGTGGACGGCAAGCGGATGGCGAACAACGAAAAGCACTGGCGGCACTTCCGGCACATAGCCGACGAGCTGTGCCGCAAGTATCAGCTTGATGTGATTGAAAATCCGCATCGTGGCACAGGCAAAAACTATTATGCCAGGAAGCTGCACGAAGCGGGTATGCCCAACTATGTGGATACTGCCAAAGCCGTAATTGACGAAGCGATTGCCAAGAGCAACAGCTACGCCGACTTCAAGTATGTTCTCCGTCAGATGGGAGCGTACTTTGACGACTCGGCAAACCACAAGTATCAGGTGCTTCGGATGAAGGGATATAAAAAGAATATCCGACTTACACGGCTCGGAGATGAGTATTCCATTGACCGTATCAAAGAGCGCATTTATGAAAATCGGGACAAGGTTCACTTAGACCCGTTTCATAAGGGCTATTACTACCGCCCGAAGCAATATGTCCTTTTGACACGGGAGCATAAGATACAAAAGGTCGGCGGACTTTACGGACTCTATCTACACTACTGCTATAAGCTCGGCTATCTGCCGAAGTACAAAAAACAAAATCCGGCTCGGCTTCATTATCTTTTGCGTGAGGATCTGATGAAGCTGGACGAAATAACCGCACAAATAAGGCTGCTCGGCAGAGAACACATCTCTACCTCTGAGCAGCTTTTCTCATATCAGCACTCGGTTGAGGACGAGATCAAAACGCTTACCGCCGACAGAACGCACCTGCGAAACGAGATACGAAAAGTAAATACAGACGATGCAACGCTGTCAGGCTGCAAGAAACAGATCTCTGCCATATCCGCAAGGCTGAAGGAGCTTCGCAAAGAAGTCCGGCTCTGCAACGGTATTGCCGAGCGCTCCGGCGTGATAAAGGAAAACTTGGAGGCGGTGCTTGCAGACGAAGAAAAAATCAAGAGCAACAGAAAGGAGAACCGAAGTTATGAACAACGGCGGTGACGCAGCGGAACAGGTCGTCAGGCTATCGCTTGAAGGCTTTGAAGTGGCTGCAAAACTTACGGGAACGGCGGCAAAGGAGCTGACCGTTCTTTTAGTTTCTGTTTTGAAGCAGGAACAGAAAACCAAGGGCAAGGCAAGGCTCACCAATATGCTGAAATCGGGAAAAGACCTCAAAGTTTTTTCTATTATGCAAAAAGACCTGAAAACCTTTACCGAACAGGCGAAGAAGTACGGCGTCCTCTACTGTGTACTGAAAGACAAGTACAACAAGGGTGATAACATTCCGGTGGACATTATCGCCCGTGCGGAGGACGCATCCAAAATCCAGCGTATTTTTGACCGCTTTGAATTCGGCAGCGTGGACAAGGGTTCTATCGTGGCAAATGCGGAAAAGAGCATTGCCGAGCGAGAGGAACGGGCAAACGAAGTGCCGACCAAATCCAAGGGAGAACGCATTGTGGAGGAAGCAATGGGAAAGCCGATGCAGAAAGAGGGGCAATCCCACGAAAACCCCACAGCCGCCAAGACGGACAAAAACCCTCCGTCAAGGCAAAGCTCCGTCGAGGTAATTGGTAAGTCTGATAAGGGTAAAGCCAAAGCTGCCGAGGAAAAACCGTCCGTTCGTGAGAAGCTGGAACGGTATAAGGCTCAGGCGAAAAGCGAACGGAGAGCAGACGAACCCGACCTCGGAACTGCGGGCGAAAAGCCCAAAGCTCAGGAGGTCAGGCAGACCACCCATCGGCAGCCCAAGAAAAAGAAACCCAAACACAAAAACAAAGCGAGGTAATTACAATGACGAACAATTTTAAGGTAAGAAAGGGCGGCGCAAAAAGCCGCCCCCAACTCTCTCCCGATGAATGGAGAGAAAAGAAGCAGGCTGAGAAAGAAGCTGTTTATCAGATGATCGACAGCACGGCTGCCGAAATCGCAGCAGACGGAGCAAAATTCAAAGCCTTTCTTGATACGCAGGCTCGTATGGATCGCTATTCCGCTTCCAACGCCCTGCTTATTTATAAGCAGTTTTCCAAGGCAACACAGGTCAAGGAGTTTGGGGACTGGGCGGAGGAAAAGGTGTCAATCAAGAAAGGCGAAAAGAGTTTTTCTATCCTTGAACCCGTTGAGTATGCAAAGAGCGACGGCACGGCAGGTATCTCCTACAATGTCAAGAAGGTTTTTGATGTTTCCCAAACCAACGGAAAACAGACGGCAGCACCTACCGCCAACCGTGACCCGCAGGCACTCGTTGCCGTGATGATCGACACCGCACCCGTTTCGGTTGAAGTGGCGGCGGAGCTTCCGCATCCGCAGATGGGAGCCTTCTATGATAACGAAAAGCAAACGCTCTTTATCAAAAAGGACATTGGGGACAGCGTTGCGCTCTGCCAGTGTGTGGCACAGGAACTCGGTCACGCTCAGCTTTCCGTTGACAGCGACTCATACAGCCGTAGGGACACAGGTTTTCAGGCAATGTGTATCGGGTATATGCTCTGCAAAAAGTACGGCGTGGAAACAAAGAACTTCGCCATTGACCGTATCCCCGAAGAATGGAAAAGCAAAGAACCAAAAGAAATTCGTGCGGAGCTTTCCAAGATACGAACGGCAATGAACGAAATTTATTCCCGTGTGTCCGATGAGCTTTACAGGCAGAAGCAGGAACGCTCCAAAGACCGTGACAGCAGATAACGGGGGATACGCCTATGAAGGAAGAAAAGAATTATATCGCTTTGAGTGACTATGAACACGGCATTGTCATCGACTCCCTAAACGAAAAGAGAAACGCCCTTATCAGCAAGGGCAAAACGACCGATGCCGTTGATGAGCTGATCGTCAAGGTCGGTTACGCCCCAAAACGGAAATTCAAGGTGATAGAAAAGGAACGACGCCGAGATGAAGCAAGATGATAAGCGCACCGCTGTCATTCTTTCTCTGATTGGCATTATTCCCGTCGGGTGGCTTGCGCTAAAAATTGCACCGTCCGTCGGCGGCGGTCTTGTCGAGATACTGCCGGGACTGATGACGGTGTTCAACGAACCCTTCCGCATAGAGCTTTGCGAGGACAGTGTAAAAGCTGTCCTCGTTTTGCTTCTCTGCTACGGAATGGGTATCGGCATTTATTTCTCGACACGCAGGAATTATAGGCGGCGGGAGGAACACGGCTCGGCTAAATGGGGCGACGCCAATGCCGTAAACAAAAAGTATGCTCAATTCCCGAAAAGCGAAAACAAGCTGATGACGCAGAATGTGAGCATCGGGCTGAACGCCAAGAAGCACCGCCGCAATCTGAACACCCTTGTTTGCGGCGGCAGCGGTGCAGGTAAAACACGCTTTTACTGTAAGCCCAACTTGATGCAGGCAAATACCAGCTTTGTAGTCCTCGACCCAAAGGGTGAAATCGTGCGGGATGTCGGAAAGCTGCTTGAAGCAAAGGGATATGAAATCAAGGTACTTGACCTGATTTCAATGGAGAAAAGCCATTGCTATAACCCCTTTGTGTATTTGCGGAACGACAACGACATCCAAAGGCTTGTGACGAACTTATTTAAGAGTACCACGCCGAAAGGCTCTCAGAGCAACGACCCCTTTTGGGATACGGCGGCTTCAATGCTTTTGCTGGCGCTTGTATTCTACCTTCACTATGAAGCGCCGGAGGACGAGCAGAACTTTGCAATGGTGATGGAGATGCTTCGTGCGGGAGCGATTGAGGACGAGGAAGAACCAAGACCCTCGCCGCTTGACAATCTCTTTTCTGAATTGGAATACGAGAACCCCGAACACATCGCATTGAAGTATTATCATTCCTACCACTCCGGTTCGGCAAAGACTCTGAAAAGTATTCAGATCACTCTTGCCGCCCGTTTGGAGAAATTCAACCTTGAAAGCCTTGCTTCACTCACCTCAACCGATGAGCTGGAGCTTGAAACCCTTGGCGAGAAAAAGACGGCTCTGTTTGCGCTGATACCGGACAATGATACGAGTTTTAATTTTCTCGTTTCAATTCTCTACACGCAGCTATTTCAGCAGCTTTTCTATTCCGCCGACCACATTCACGGCGGCAGTCTGCCGATACCCGTGCATTTTCTGATGGACGAATTTGCCAATGTCAGCCTGCCGGATGACTTCGATAAGATACTTTCCGTTATGCGTTCACGCTCGGTATCGGTCAGTATCATCCTGCAAAACTTAGCGCAGTTGAAAGCGCTGTTCGAAAAACAGTGGGAAAGCATTGTCGGCAACTGCGATGAATTTCTGTATCTCGGCGGCAATGAGCAGTCCACTCATAAATATGTGAGTGAATTGCTCGGTAAGGCGACCATCGACACCAACACCTACGGCAAAAGCAGCGGCAGAAGCGGAAATTACAGCACGAACTATCAGATCAGCGGCAGAGAGCTTTTAACGCCCGACGAGGTTCGGCTGCTTGACAACCAATATGCCATTCTCTTTATCCGAGGTGAGCGACCTGTGCTTGATTTCAAGTATGACATTCTGAAACACCCGAATGTGGCTTTGACCGCAGACGGAAAAGCAGGCGTATACAGGCACGGCGAGGTCAAGTCCGATGTCGCTACCATCGAGCTGTTCAGTTTTGATAAAAACAAAGCGCCCGAAACGGAAGTAGCGGAAACTAATTACGAACTCCTCTCTGATGAGGACTTTGAAACCAAATAAATATACGGAGGTAACACAATGAATATCTTTAAGAAAACCAAGAAGGAAACCAGCAAGCTGCCTATGACCGGAAAGGTCAGAAAGGGCTTTCACACCTATTGCGCCATCGTGCTTTGTTTGGCACTTGCAGGCGCAATGACAATGACCGCATTTGCGGCGGGCGGCGATCCGCTGAGCGTTATCAATAATCTGTCCGATTTTATTTTCGGGCTGATCCGAGCTATCGGACTTATCCTACTCGGCTTCGGTATCGTTCAGGTGGGGCTTTCCCTTAAATCGCACGACCCATCGCAGAGGGCTAATGGCTTTCTCACTTTTGCCGGTGGTGTCATCATCACCTTTGCGAAGGAAATCCTGAATCTTATCACGGGCTGAAACAGAAATATCCGAAAGGGGCATATCCGGCAAAACGGGTATGTCCCTTTCCCATAAAGGAGGTGCATCTATTTGAGTGACAACTGGATCGTGCAAAATCTTGAAAACGCACTCGAAACTTGGAACGAGAAGTTATCCGAAATTTGGACGCTCATTACGACCTCGCCGCAAAATTTCAAGGGCGGCAGCATTTGGGGCGTAATCGTCAATATAAACGGCGCTGTTCAGGCAATCGGACTTGCACTTCTCGTATTGTTTTTTGTAATAGGTATGGTGAAAACCTGCGGTTCGTTCACAGAAGTCAAGAAGCCGGAACACGCACTGAAACTCTTTATCCGCTTTGCGCTGGCAAAGGGAGCAATCACCTACGGTATGGAATTGATGCTGGCACTCTTTAATATCGGGCAAGGCGTTATCACAACCATTATGAACGCCGCAGGCTTCGGCAATCCGCAGCAGACAACGCTCCCGGCAGAAATGATAACGACTATTGAAGATTGCGGCTTCTTTGAGTCAATCCCGTTGTGGGCGGTCACTTTGATTGGCGGGTTGTTTGTTACGGTTCTATCGTTCATTATGATTATGACCGTCTACGGGCGTTTCTTTAAGCTATATATGTATACGGCGCTTGCCCCTATTCCGCTTGCCGCCTTTGCAGGCGAACCCTCGCAGAATATCGGCAAGTCCTTTATCAAGAGCTATTGCGCCGTACTGCTTGAAGGTGCGGTTATCGTACTGTCCTGCATTATATTCTCGGTGTTTGCTTCTTCTCCGCCCGTGGTGGATACAAGCGCAGCCGCCGTAACGCAAGTATGGAGCTATGTGGCAGAACTCATTTTCAATATGCTTGTGTTGGTTGGTGCGGTAAAAATGAGCGACCGTATTATCCGTGAAATGATGGGATTATAAAGGGCTGCGACGGAAAATCGCAACTTTTTTAATAAAAAGGTTGACACAGCCTGTCACCATAAGTATAATAATATGATTTAGCTCACAAAGAGCTGAATGGACGGTTTGGGGGTGAAAGGAGCTTTTATGTTTGACTATGTAGAAGATAAGGAATACCTAAGCCGTGTACGCAGCGTGTGCGGAGAAATTATGCAAGACTTTTGCCATACCTTGAAAGAGGACTATGACATAGGTTCAACCTTTTATCTTGTGGGCAGCGGCGCTAAAAACCTCATCGTGCAAAATGCTTCACAGCCGATAGACTTGGACTATAACCTTGAAATTGTCCGCTGTGAAGATTTTGAGGATTGCCGCAAACTCAAAGAATGTGCGAGAAAAGCCTTGAATAAAGCCCTATCTATGAACGGTTGGGGCGATTGCGAGGATTCCACTTCGTCGCTCACAACAGAGCGTCGCCACTTTACCCAAGGCAATCAGACTTTGTTTTCAATAGATGTCTGCATTGTGGTTACGGATGCACAAGACCGAATGTATCGACTGATCCACGAAAAAACGGGGTTCAGCAATAACGACAGATACTATTGGAATCAAGCGCCGCATTCTTCGGGTATACGGAAAAAGGTTGACTTCATTAAACGCAAAGGAAAATGGATTTTAGTCCGGGATCAGTATTTGCGGCTCAAAAACAAATATCTGACAAGCAACGACTATAACCATCCGTCTTTTATTTGCTATATCGAAGCGGTCAACAATGTATATAATTCAAGAACGAGCTGGAAATAAGCAATCCGGCTTTACGAAATCGTCACCTTAACGGGTGGCGATTTTTTATTACCCAAAAGGAGGTATTATTTTGGAAATAAAAATCAACAGAGAAATTCGCAATTATACAGAAGCAATGTTTTTCGGGCTGTCACTCAGACAGTTTATTTTTTCCGTCTTGGCTTGCGGTGTGGCGGTAGGCGTGTATTTTCTGCTCAAACCGTATGTGGGTACGGAAACCGTCAGTTGGATGTGCATTTTAGCAGCCGCACCTTTTGCGGCGCTCGGCTTTATCAAGTACAACGGTATGACGGCAGAAAAATTTGTATGGGCGTGGATCAAGAGTGAGTTTCTTATGCCGAAGAAGCTCGTATTTCACTCCACAAACACCTATTTTGAATTGATGAAGCCGAGCATCGAACAGAAAACTAAGGAGGTAGCAAAACACAATGATTAAGACACTGAAAAACCTGTTTAAGCAGGACAAGGAGCGATTTGTTGTACCGAAGGGCGTGCAGGATGTCATTCCCATTAAGGCAATCTTTGATGACGGCATCTTTCAGGTCGGCAAGGACAAATACTCCAAGAGCTATAAGTTTACGGATATAAACTACGCCGTAGCAAGCCGTGAGGATAAAGAAGCAATGTTTCTTGAATACTCCGAGCTGCTCAATTCTTTGGACAGCGGCGCAACGACAAAAATTACAATCAACAATCGCCGTCTGAACCGTTTGGACTTTGAAAAGACCATTCTCATTCCCCTCAAAGACGACGGGCTTAACGAATACCGTGAGGAATACAACCGTATGCTGCTTGAAAAAGCAACCGGAGCAAATTCCATTGTGCAGGAGAAGTATATCACCATTTCGGTGTGCAAGAAGAATGTTGAGGAAGCGAGAAATTATTTCGCCCGTGTCGGCGCAGACCTTATCTCCCACTTCGGCAGGCTCGGCAGCAAGTGTACGGAAATGGAAACCGATGAACGACTCCGCATTTTTCACGACTTCTACCGTGTCGGTGAGGAAACGGATTTTCACTTTGATATAAAGGAAACACGAAAAAAGGGACACGATTTCAAAGACTTCATCTGCCCCGATTCAATGGAATTTGAAAAGGACTGTTTCAAGATCGGAGAGCGCTACGGCAGAGTGCTGTTCCTGCGAGAGTACGCTTCTTATATTAAGGATAGTATGGTGGCAGAGCTGACCGACCTGAACCGTAACCTGATGATGTCGATTGATGTTGTCCCCGTGCCGACTGACGAAGCGGTACGGGAAGCGGAAAATAGACTTCTCGGTGTAGAAACCAATGTGACGAACTGGCAGCGCAGACAAAACTCCAATAACAACTTTTCCGCACAGGTTCCTTATGATCTTGAACAGCAGCGAAAGGAAATGAAGGAATTTCTCGACGATCTGACTACGAGGGATCAGCGAATGATGTTCGCCGTCATTACAATGGTTCACACCGCCGACACCAAGGAGCAGCTTGACAACGACACCGAAGCTCTGCTCACCACAGCAAGAAAGCATTTGTGTCAGTTTGGCGTTCTGAAATTTCAGCAGACAGACGGACTCAACACGGCAATGCCGTTCGGTGTTCGCAGGATTGACGCCATTCGTACCCTTACAACGGAAAGCCTTGCCGTATTTATCCCGTTCCGTGTGCAGGACATCTGCCATACGAACGGGATTTATTATGGGCAGAATGTAATCAGTAAAAATATGATTATTGCTGACCGCAAGCAGCTTCTCAACGGTAATGAGTTTATCTTGGGCGTATCGGGCGGCGGTAAGTCCTTTGCGGCAAAGGGAGAGATTATCAATCAGATGCTTTCCGGCGATGCAGACATTATCATCATCGACCCCGAAAGAGAATATTCACCGCTTGTAAAAGCAATGGGCGGCGAGATTATCAATATCTCTGCCACCTCTCCGACGCATATCAACGCAATGGATATGACAAAGGAATACGGCGACGGTGCAAACCCCGTTATCCTGAAATCCGAGTTTATAATGTCACTCTGCGAACAGCTTATCGGAAGAAACAGCCTCGGTGCGGTGCAGAAGTCCATTATCGACCGCTGCACGGCAAGCGTTTACCGCACCTACCAGCAGAACGATTACACGGGTGAAGTGCCGACCTTGCAGGACTTCCGAGCCGAGCTGCTCAAACAGTCCGAGCCGGAAGCACAGGAAATTGCCCTTGCCATTGAGCTTTTCACAAACGGCAGCTTAAACACCTTTGCCAAGCATACGAATGTGAATACGGACAATCGCCTGATCTGCTATGATATTCTCGACCTCGGTAAACAGCTTATGCCTATCGGTATGCTGGTCGTTCTCGACTCCATTCTCAACCGTATTACGCAGAACAGAGCCAAAGGCAAGAACACCTTTATTTTCATTGACGAAATCTATCTTCTGTTCCAGCACGAGTACAGCGCCAACTTCCTCTTTACCTTGTGGAAACGAGTGAGAAAGTACGGGGCTTATGCGACGGGTATCACGCAGAATGTGGATGATCTGTTGCAGAGCCACACAGCGAGAACAATGCTTGCAAACTCCGAGTTTATCGTAATGCTCAATCAGGCATCGACCGACCGCATTGAGCTTGCGAAGCTGCTGAACATTTCGGACACGCAGATTTCCTATGTCACCAATGTAGACGCAGGACACGGGCTTATTAAGGTGGGTTCAAGCTTGATCCCGTTTTCCAACAAATTCCCCAAAAACACGAAATTGTATAGGCTGATGACGACAAAACCGGGCGAGGGTGCATAACCCTCGCCTTGGTGTAAAGGAAAGGAGCAGCAATGAGAAAAATATTACGCTATGTTCTTTATGCGGTGCTTACGACCGTTCTCGGCGTAAGCACCTTTTATATTATCCGCACCTGCAAGGAAACGGGCAGGCAGGAAAAGCTCTATGAAGGTCTGCAAACGACAGTTGCGAAAAAAGAGCCTGTCAGCGCTGCCGAAAGCGAAACCGTAATGTTGCCGGAATACGCAGAGCTTTACCGACAAAACAGCGACCTTGTAGGATGGATACGCATTGAGGATACCAATATCAATTATCCCGTAATGCAATCAAAGGACGAGCCGAATTTCTATCTGAAACACGGCTTTGATAAGAAATACGCCGATTGCGGCTGCCCGTATGTGCAGGAGAATTGCGATGTGCAAAAGCCGTCCGACAACCTTGTAATTTACGGACACCATATGAAAAGCGGGTTAATATTTGCCGACCTTGAAAGGTTTAAGGACAAAGATTTTCAAAGCAAGCATAAGACGGTTTCCTTTGATACGCTCTGCGAAAGGCAGACCTATGAAATCATAGCCGTTTTCAAAACGACGGTTTATACCGGATCGGAAAGCGAATTTCAATATTACCGCTTTGTTGACGCAACAGAGCCGGAGCAGTTTGACGAATATATCCGCAAGGTAAAGGAAAGGGCTTTGTATGATACGGGTGTTTCCGCCGAATACGGCGACAAGCTCATTACGCTCTCTACCTGTGAATATTCCAACCGAAACGGGCGGCTTGTTCTTGTTGCCAAGCGAGTAACCGAAAAAGGCGGTGGTTCAAATGGCTGATATAAAGACGAGAGATGCCGTAAAAGGCACAATCAAAAGTATAGATAAAGCTGCCGTTGCCGGACAGCGTATGAAGCAGACCTATGTATCGACAAAGGACAGAGCCGAACCGAGCGTTGAAGCAACGGAAAACTCCGCAAATGAATATGCTTCCGATAAGTTTGAGCGTGGTGTTGACACCACAGTACACGAAGGTATCCACCAATTCGACAAAGCAGGGCGGAAAGGTTTAGAAACCACAAAGGATAATATTCACAAAGCAAAAGACGGTATCGACCGATTCAAAGAGAAACGAGCTGAAAAGGCTCTTGAAAAGCAGGCTGAAAATGTCGGCAATAAGGCGGCTAAGACTGCCGAGAAAACCACAGAGCATACGGTAAGACAAGCGGGTTCTAAAACCGTGAAAACGGTTGAGAAGTCGGCTGAAAAGACCGTAAAGCAGTCTGTTACTTCGGCGGGAAAGAAAACAGTCAAGACAGTCGGCAAAGGTGCAGTTAAGACCACCGGAAAGACAGTCAAAACCGCAGAGCGTACCGCAAAGACGGCAATTAAGACTTCTCAGCAAGCGGCTAAGACTGCACAGAAAGCAGCTCAGGCAAGTGCCAAAGCCGCAAGAGCAGCGGCGCAGGCAGCACGGGCGGCCGCCAAAGCCGCAGTCGTTGCGACAAAGTGGATTGCAAAGGCAACAGTCGCAGTCGTAAAAGCAATTATAGCCGCAGTCAAAGGACTTGTAGCCGCTATTGCTGCAGGCGGCTGGGTTGCCGTTGTTATTATCATTGTCATTTGCCTTATCGCCCTTATTCTATGCTCGGTGTTTGGTATCTTCTTCTCAGGAGAGGACTCAGGAACGGGACAGACTATGCAGACTGCCGTTCAGGAAATCAATACCGAGTACGACAACAAGCTCTTGGAGATCAGAAACGGAACGACTTACGATGTGCTTGAAATGAGTGGCAGTCGTGCAGTTTGGAAAGATGTTCTTGCCGTGTATGCGGTTAAAACAAACACCGATCCTGACAATCCTCAAGAGGTTGCCACAATGGACGATAACAAGAAGCAACTGCTCAAAGACTTGTTTTGGGAAATGAATGAAGTCAGCTCCCGAACAGAAAGTGTGTCGGAAACCGTGATAACCGAAACCGATGACGGAAACGGAAATATCGTGCAGACGGAAACAACTGTAACGAGAACTTATCTGTATATCACGGTTGCTCACAAGACCGTTGATGAAATGGCTTCGCAATATGGCTTTAATCAGGAACAGAAAGACTACCTGACAGAACTGCTAAAACCCGAAAACAATTCGCTATGGGCGGCAGCTCTGTATGGTATCAACTATTCTGATGACCAAATCGTGACAGTAGCTCTCACACAGATAGGAAACGTTGGCGGAGATCCTTATTGGAGTTGGTACGGTTTCGGCTCAAGGGTTGAATGGTGTGCCTGCTTCGTGTCTTGGTGTGCTAATGAGTGCGGATATATCGACACGGGCGTTATCCCGAAATATGCAGGCTGTGTAAACGGTGTGCAATGGTTCAAAGATAGAGGTCAATGGGTAGACGGCTCTGCCGAGCCTGTCGCCGGAATGATTATCTTCTTTGATTGGGACTCTCCCGATGGCTCGTCAGGACCGCAAGACGGTCTATCCGACCATACGGGTATCGTTCAGAAAGTCGAGAACGGAAAAGTTTATACAGTGGAAGGTAATTCCGGTGACAGTGTATGCACAAGGGAATACGCCATCGGGCATTATGAAATCCTCGGTTACGGCATACCCGCATATTAAACAGCAGGAACAAGTCTATTTTAGGCTTGTTCCTGCTATATTACATAGATATAATTATTGTGGTACTATAAAAACAAAATCGCACATTTGATATTATTTTTTATTGTGGGTATGATAAAATAAAAAAACAGGAGTGACCCATTATGAATAGCAATTACATTGATTTACCTACTCGTATTAAGAAAGACTTTTCGGAAATAAACAGCAACATTGTTATGGATTTGTATAAAACAAATAAGCAATATGCTGAGTTACAAAATGACGTTTCCAAACTAAAAAAACAGTATCCTTTTATAGACAGAATAATAGAAGAAAGCGGAGAAATGAACCTTTCTGCCCAAGAGCACAATATACTTATTCAGTATTTTCAATTATCACGTCAAATGGAAAATATGGAGAGAAAACATATTTATTTTTGTGGACAAAAAGATATTATTGCTTATCTAAAAGAACTCAAAGCCTTTTAATGAGAAAAAGAAAAACAGAGGTTTTTCTTCCTCTGTTTACTCTTTTGCTTTGCATAACCCGTTAACAGTTGCTTCTATAACGGACAGTTCTTTATCGTCTAATTTGTCGAGCTGTGCGTCTAAGCGTCTGCGGACGGAACTTTTTTCGGCTTCTTTTTTAGGAAATATGTATTCATCAACTGAAACGTCAAAGATGGTTACAAGTTGAATGAACAATTCTAAACTTGGATATTGACCCTCGTTTTCAATAGCTTGTAGATGTCTTGGGTCGTAATCAACGATACGAGAAAGTTGTTCTCTTGTCATCCCCTGTGCAGTTCTTGCTCTCTTAATCGCTTGCCCTATTGGCATAAAATCGAAGTCGAAATCGTTGTTTCTATCGTCCATAAGCTCACCACCTTGCATTGATATAATAAATCTATTATATTTTACAGAAACGAGAGCTCTTATTGAACGATTTGAAATCTCTTATAATAGGGTATTTCATATCTACATAGAAGCGATAAGAATTCAGGTTGTGAAAAATAAAGTTGAAATCGTCTAATGTTAAACCAACCTTGAATCCTATTATAGAGGGCAAGATACAAAAAAGATACAATTATATGTTATAATAAAATCAGAGGTGAACGAAGTGAATAAAATTTTAATTGTTGAAGATGAGCAGTCCATAGCCGAAATGGTTAAACTGTGTCTTTGTAAAAACGGATATATGTGTGAAATAGTGAATGATGGAATGGCTGCAACCCAAAAAATTGAAGAAAAAAGATATGATTTAATATTACTTGATATTATGTTGCCTGATATTGACGGATACGATCTAATAGAATATATCAAACAGTTTGATATACCTGTTATTTTTGTTACTGCCAAAACTTCCGTGCCTGATAGAGTAAAAGGGTTAAAACTTGGTGCTGAGGATTATATTTCAAAGCCGTTTGATTTAGAAGAATTATTGGCACGTGTAGCTACTGTACTCAGAAGATTTCATAAGACTGATAATATCCTTGAAGTTGGTAAAATCAAAATTGACACTCTGGAACGCACCGTTCTGCTAGACGGAGAACTTGTAGTTTTACCTGCCAAAGAATATGATTTATTATTGTATTTGGTACGGAATAAAAACATTGCATTATACAGAGAAACCATTTTTGAACAAGTGTGGCAAGAACCTTATCTTGGAAATACTCGTACAATAGATCTCCACATTCAAAGGTTGAAGAAAAAACTTAATTTAGGCGATGCCATTGAAACAATATATAAGGTTGGATACAAATTTAGAGCGGAGAAATTAAAATGAAATTATCATATAAATTTTTTTGCATAGCATATATCATCGTTCTCCTTGCGACGGGTGTTGGCGGGATACTTATTATCAATAATGTAAACAATACTCTTTGGAATACGCAAGTAGAACGTGTAAAGACCACCGTAAACTATGTAGCAGACAGTTTTTTGGCTTTCGCAGATGTTTCTTACAGCGAAATAACCGGAACGCATAAAAACAATATAGTCCGTCAAATAAAGGATTCTTTAGATAATTCCGTGGTGGAGATTGAAATACATACATCACAAAATGCAACAAGTGAATATACGGAAATTGATGACAACAAGTGTGTATCTCAGTTTATTAAAAAGGATGACCTAATCCTTATGGAATCAGTATGCAAAATTGGCATCGAAGCAGATGTTTATTATCTCGTTGTTTACTCGGATTTCACGGAAATACAAAAACAATGTGGTTTGTTTTGGAACAGTTATGGCATTGTCGTTTTTATCATATCTGTTATAAGCGGATTGTTGATACTTGCCTCAGCGAAAAAAATAACAAAACCATTGAGTTTACTTACCAAAGTTTCGGATGAGGTCGCATTGGGCAACTATGGAAAAAAAGTTGATGTTAAAAGCTCTGATTACGAAATCACTGCTTTATCCGAAAGTTTTAATTCTATGTCATTAGCTATTGAACAAAAAATTAAAGAGATCAGAGAAGAATCGGAAAAACGTAATATCTTTGTGGCTGATTTTACTCACGAAATGAAAACTCCGATGACGGCTATCATAGGATACGCTCAAATGTTACGTTCTTACGACCTGAATACAACGGAGAAAGACCAAGCAGCGGAAGCAATATATAATGAAGCAAAGCGTCTTGAAAAACTATCATTACAATTACTGGATTTATACGTGTTTCAAAATGAGCAGATAGAAATGGAAAAACTAAATCTTTTAACCATTGGAGAACAGTTAAAAGCCACTCTAAAACACTTATCCGAAAAGTACGATGTTTTATTTTCCATTGATTTTGATGATGAAACAATATGTGCAAATGGCGTGCTTTTGCTTTCACTTCTTTATAATTTAGTTGACAATGCTTTTAAGGCATCAGAACCTCAAACTACTGTTAAAATTTATAGCAAATCATCAAATGATATTGTTCGAGTTTTTGTCGAGGACAAAGGCAGAGGTATTGCAAAGGAAAATATTAAACTTTTAACCGAACCATTTTACCGTGAGGATAAATCCCGTTCAAGAAAATTTGGTGGTGCAGGTCTTGGATTGTCCTTGTGCAAAGAGATTGCAACACTCCACGGTACGGAGCTTTCTTTTGAAAGTGAAAAAGGTAAAGGAACAACTGTTTCCTTTAATTTGAAAAAAGGCGGTGAGGAAGGTGAATAAACTAAAGAAAATCGGTATATTTGTATTATTAATAATTTTGACTGTTTGTATTGTTTTTTTGCCGCAGCTTATGAGTGAACAAAACGAAGAAAAGTTGTTAAACCAAAAAATTTATTGGGACTACAACATACGTGGTGGCACGAAAATAACAAGTAATCAGGTTGCTGAGCTTTATTATAATCGTGAGATACGTATTGGTACTTACAATGATGTTTCTTTAGATACAGAAAATCATGATCCATCCTTGATGCAAGAAAAGTCATTTGAATTATTTGAAACTGTTTTTGAAAACAATGAGCCTATTTGCGAACACATAAAAATGGTAATTACAAATGGAACACCACATTATTCTCAAAGTAGCACCTTAATCAAGTTAGATAATCAACCTATTGCACTAAATTTTATAGATGTGGTTATAACAAATACAGATAGTGTTTTGGAATTTGTCTATGAGGAAAAAACGAGAACACTAATATCTTTATCTTGTATATCTCTATCATATTATATGAATTACCAATATGATAATATATTGTTTATGGATTCTTTGAAATCAGTGGTCAAAGATTATTATGAAAGCCAATTGGGGATCGATACAAGTAAGTATTATTATTTAACTGAATTTTCGGGAAAAGCTGATGTGGACGAATATTACACTGAATTTGGAATTTTACAATGTCCGGCTGATATAAAAGAGAAATAGAAAGATGATTACAGAATATACAATTTAGATACAGATTGATACAATTTACGATACAAGCCTCCCGTATGATTTGGTTATAGATCATACGGGAGGCTTAATTTATGGAAAAATTACGATTCTATATCAAAGCATAAGATTAAACCTCAAGATATTAATTGCAAAAAGAAAGGTAAGGTATGTTATGAGAATTTATATTAAAAAAATAATTAGTGTATGTATGTTGGTTGTATTGGTGTCTGCTATGATGACAGGATGTTTTCCTACAACAGAAAATAAGCAAAACTCTAATTCTTCCTTATCGGGAGATAACTCATCAGGAGCAAATAATGAAAATGATGTAAGCGAATTTCCAACTTACATTGAGGATAGGGATGTTGAGAAGCTTACAATTAAAGCCAATGTAAATATTCCGGCTGATTTTGACATGAATCAAAAAGTGTCAATAGCTTCTGCAAAACCAGTGACTTGGGACAAAGAAAGCATTGTTTCCGGTATTTCAGATGGACGTCAAATTGTGGATGAATTTTCAGACGAAATGACTGGACCGGATGACCTCTTTTATTCCTATATTTTTGATGACGAATCTGATTTAACATTTTCTTTAGGAACTGTATCTTATCGCACAGAAATGGAGATTGAATACAATTACACATATTATTTCGATAATTATAAAAACTTCAAGGAAAAAGATACGCTTAAGAAAATTTTCAATAATAAAAACATAGATGGAATTGAAAAAAGTGACGCTGTATACAATGCAAACCAGGTTATATCCTTGCTTGAGATTGATGATATTCTTGGAGAACCACAAATCTATTCAATGGATGCTGCTACAGTAAATCAACTACAGGATGAATATGATACAAGAGATAAATATGGTGAAAAAGTTAGTAAATGGGGTTACGAACAGGATGCATATCTCCTGATATATCCTGTTCTTTATCAAAATATTCCTTCGCTAAGTATTATGAACGCTACTGGTGAAAACGAATTTATATCCTCATCAAGGGTTTATTTCATTTATGGTAGAAATGGATTGATTGCATTTGAAGTGTCTGGTGTTTTTGATGTAAAAAGCACAATTCAAGATTCATATATTTGCTCTACATTAGATGTTGTTCAAAGTATTAAAAAATCTTTTGAAAATATTATTTTAGATAATGAAATCGAAATTACAATGATCAAGCTTGGATATATAGCAAGATACGATTTTGATAATTTTACAGAGTGGAGAATTGAGCCTGTATGGTTTATCGACGGAAAATATGGAAAATGTAAAAACTCGTTATCTGATATCATAGATATAAAAGAGAATTTAGAAGGCCAAAATTATACCGCAATAATTAGTGCGGTAAGCGGCGAAGCTATCCCTTTGGTTTCCATCGGAGGATAATAGTCTTATGAAAAGTTTGTTTGTATCAAGCCTAAAAAGGGCATTTGTGTCAAAATGGTATATCGCTTCAATTATCGCCACGGTATTCATGTGTTATGTCAGTTCTCGTGAATATATTGATGGAATTGGAACAAATTCAGTGTATACCATTGATTTGATGATTCATCTGGGAATGTTCAAAAAAGTAATGGTTTTCTTTTCTTCTATTCCTTTTGTCACAGTTTATTGTCAAGATTGCAATTCGGGTTATATAAAATCGATTATTGTGCGCAGTGGCGAAAGAAACTATGCATGGTCAAATGTAGTAGTATGTGCACTTTCCGGATTCACTTCAATATTTGTGGGAATTATGACTTATTTTGGTATGGTTTCGTTTTTCTGTCCACCACAGCCATACGAAACCCCGGATGTTTATAGCTATATAGCGTTAAACAGTCCTATTTTATATGTATTTCTAATTGTCAGTGTGTTTTCATTATACGCCACAATGTGGACAATTGTAGGACTAACCTTTTCATCGGTTCTTCCGGACAATTATGTTGCACTGGGTTCACCTTTGATTTTTGGTTATCTTTTAGAAGAAATGACACTTGGTTTACCTCCGTATTTAAATTTATATAATCTGAGCCATTGTTTTGCCGTGTTTGATAAATCACCTCTGTTGAATTGCTTTTATACAATAGGCGTATTTATTTTAATAATGGCAATATCAGGTTGTATTTTTTCACATTTTGTAAAAAGGAGGAGTAGAAATGAAATGGTTTAAATCTATTTTTTCCATAGTATTACAGAATTTTAGAAAATGGAAATACGACTGTCGAATATGGATAGCTCTATTCATTGTGTTAATTTTCATTCATTCTCTTACAAAAGGGCTTTCTGATATTTGCGATTACACAGGTGTAAAATCATCGCCGTGGATATTTCCTTTTTTATATATGCAATATTATAAAAAAATGTTGTTTTTCTTCCCTTTGATTTTGATTTTCAGCAACGCTCCGTTTATTGATAAAAATCAGCTCTATGTACTTATCAGAACAGGCAGAAATAAATGGTGCATTGGTCAAATGCTTTATATTGTGGTTGCATCTGCTCTGTACTTTGCCTTTGTTATGGTGTTCTCTATTGTATTAAATTTAGATTGTATAGAGTTCACGGGAGAATGGGGCAAATTGCTCAACACACTCGCCAATACAACTATGGGGACTAAATTCCAGTTAGGATTCAGTCCTGAAAGAAATGTTATTAATATGTTCTCTCCGATTAGTGCGATGTGGTTTACATTTTTACATTCTTGGATTTCCGGAGTGATACTTGGTTTTGTAATATTTCTGTTCAATATGAAAATAAAAGGCAGCGGAACTTTTTTGGCATCATTTTTGCTTGTGTTTAGTGCGGTGGCAGCAAAACAAACTTCATTAGTAAAAATGTCTCCGGTGTCTTGGAGTACCTTGAATTATATACAATTAAAACCTAATGATGGACTACCAAGCTATGGATATATAACTGCGTTCTATATGATTATGCTGTTAGTGTTGTTTGTAATAATTCTGTACTCTTCAAAAAGATACAACTTTGATAAAGAACTAAAAAGATAATGGAGGTGGCATTATTATGTGCGTTGCAATAAAAATTGAAAATGTCAATAAATCATTTGGAGAAACAGTTGTCCTTTCAAATGTAAATATTGAGTTCGAGAAAGGTAAAGTTCACGGACTGATAGGTAGAAATGGTAGTGGTAAAACTATGCTGATGAAATGTATTTGTGGTTTTGTACCACTATCATCCGGACAGATTATGATAAATGGAAAAACATTAAAGAAAGATTTTGATATGCCGAAAGACATTGGCGTTATTATTGAAACCCCCGGCTTTTTACCATCCTATAATGCATATAAAAATTTGAAATTCTTAGCAGATATACAAGGAAAAATCTCAAAGCAAGAAATCTATGACGCAATAAGTAGAGTAGGTCTTGACCCTAAAAGTAAAAAACACGTTGGAAAATATTCGTTGGGTATGCGTCAGCGTCTTGGTCTTGCACAGGCTATAATGGAAGACCCTGATATTCTTATTCTTGATGAGCCTATGAATGGTTTGGATAAAGATGGCGTTGCAGATATGAGAAATTATTTACTCGACTTAAAAGCGAGTGGAAAGACAATTTTGATAGCTTCACATTCAGCAGAAGATATTGATGTGTTGTGTGACACAGTTCACGAGATGGATAAAGGTGTGCTTACTACCATAAGGTCAGGAAAAGAATAAGATTTGATGTTTGGCAGAGAAACTTAACAATTTAATCTTGGATAGGAATGCACAGAACGCTTGGTTATAGTCAAAATATTAAAATAGACGTTAAATAAAAAGCATAATATACTGACATTTAGCCGATGACTTGTGTGCCACATCACGCAACATCGGCTTTTTTAATATTGACTTAGTTGTATATCCCACTAAATAAAAAAAACAGTTGTTTAGTGGGCTGTATTTTCACGCTTAAAATAAAATCTGATTACCCTCTAAACCTGTTTAAGTTTGGAGGGATTTTTTATGTGTTGGTCAAATACCAACACGCTGCTTATCAGAAGCAGCGAATACATATAGAGTGCCACGAAAGAATGAGGATGAGTCGTTAAAAAAATTCTTGCATTCTTGTGGCACTCTTATACTTTAAAAGTAGAGATTTCTTTTCTGTTTAATAGATGTAAATGCACTTATTGCCGTAGAGGTCTTAGTACCTTTGCGGCTTTTTGCGTTTGCACCAATATACGCAATGAGTGGCTATGTTACATAGCCAAGTATCCGTGATCTCCGAATTTTGAGTTCGACCCCAAATTCAAAATTCAAGGAGATTACGAAAATGGCTGTAAATTTTGCACACGAATATAAAAAATTTGAAGAACAGCAAGCACGCCTTTACAAAGAGTATAAGGCGGCAGGAATGAGCGAGGAGCAAATAACTGTGATGTATAAGTTTGATAAGGCTCAGCTTGCTCGTGATCTTGCTTATAAACGCAGGACACAAAGTTTATTTACGGAAAGTGATGATTTTGAGAGCGAAACTCAAAGCGCTCTTCTTGATAAGTTTATGGACGTGTTTTCTTATACTATGGAACCTGACACATCTAAACCTTTGTGGTGGTTAGATGAAATATCAGATCCTAACTTGCTGAAAGCAGTAAAGAAACTAAGCTCAGAACAAATTGAATTGCTCGATATGTATGTATTTGACTCGCTAAGTCAGACGGATATTGCTCGGCGGTTAGGTGTAAATCAATCGTCTGTGAGTCGCCAACTTAATAAAATAAAAGAAATCTTGATTGATTTTGATTTTTACGCATAAAAAACGCTTTTTCGTGCTCTACCCCTTGAAGAACAACTGCAAGGAGTCAAGAGATGAAAGCGAAAAACAGTAAAGCAAACACGATGGAACTATGCTTATGCCCGATCTGTGCCGGAACTTACTATAACACACCCGGATACCGTGTAAGGCGTAGCGAACCGAACCAAACAAAAAAAGATAAGTGTACATATTGCAACGTCAGGTACGGCTATGACTATTTGATTGAAACCACCAATATAAGTGTGCGATTGCCCGATAAAGGCAGAAATCGCATCATTGAGGAAGGTGGTGCAAATGAGTAAAATGAGCGCAAACAACAAAGGCACCATCTTCGCAGCAATTAAGATGTTGGAGCAACTCTACAAAAATGGTCATATCCCAAGCTACGTGCTCAGGAATGTTATTGATGAGTATGCCGAACAGATTGACACATCGAGCTTTCTTTGTTGCGAAAGTATAGGTTTCAAGAAAGCGGAGGATCAATATGTATGACTTAAGAAATGAAAAGATTAAAAGAAGAATAGTAATTTACGCCCGTGTTTCAACCGAACACGAAGCACAGTTGTATGCGTTGGACAATCAGATTGATTGGTACAAGTCCATCTTAAACGATCATCCTGAATGGACGCTTGTGGAACAGTATATTGATGAAGGTATAACCGGAACTTCGGCAAAGAAAAGACCGAAATTTATGAAAATGATTCGTGATGCGAAGAAACATAGATTTGATATGATTATTACAAGAGAGGTATCCCGATTTGCCCGAAATACAGTAGATACGCTTCAATATACAAGATTGCTCAGAACGATGGGCGTTGAGGTATTCTTTATAAATGATAATATCAGAACCTTTGACGGTGATGGAGAACTTCGACTTACCATTATGGCGACTCTTGCTCAGGATGAAAGTAGAAAAACATCTATACGAGTAAAAGCAGGACAACAAACCTCGATGAATAATGGTGTTCTGTATGGAAACGGCAATATTTTAGGATATGACCGTGTAGGGAAAGAACTTGTGATAAACCCTGAACAAGCACAAACAGTCCGTATGATTTACGATATGTACCTTGATGGCAGAGGGCTTACCCAAATTAAGTACGAACTTGAACGATTGGGGCGGTTGACTGCTATGGGTAAAAGCAAATGGTTTGCATCTTGTATTTCTTCAATTTTGAACAATCCTTTTTACTGTGGAATTATCAAGTATCATAAGGAATATACGCCGGACTTTTTGGAACAACGCAAAGTTAAGAACTTCGGAGCGATTGATTTTACTTATGTCAAGGGCAAGCACGAAGCAATTGTTACGGAAGAAGAGTATCAGAGAGTTCAAAAGATTATGGATGAACGCAGGAATAAGATACAAAGTAATATTGGTATCAATGACAAAAAGCCACGAGGACACGCACCAATGAAAACCGCTTGGGGACGATTACTGATTTGTCATTGTGGTAAAAAGTTCAACAGACGGGTATGGAATCGTCAAAACGGAGTTTCTAATCCCGCATACCTCTGTTACAGTTCGACCAATCACGGTACGATACAACAGCAGAAAAATCACGGAATATCTACGGAAGGTTCTTGCGATTCACCTATGATACCTGAGTGGAAGTTGAATATGATGGCAGTTCGTATTTTCAGCGAATACATAGCGGATGCCGATAAGGTAATAGACCTTGCATCACAAATGCTTGAAAAGCATATTGCCGACCGTGATGATGTAATTGATAATACCGCTGCTATTGAACGAAAGCAAAAGGAACTTGAAAAGCTAAATAAAAAGATGGACAACTATTTAGATATGCGTTCAGACGGTGAAATCAGCAAAGAAATATTCCTTGCAAAGACTGATGAAATTCAGAAGAAGATGAAACAACTCAAAGAGGATATTTTGACTCTGCAACCGAAAGAAGAACCAAAAGTCGAAAGAGATTATGCAGCCGATCTTGCTCGGCTACGGGTGGAATTGGAGTCTTACACCAACTTTGAAAATGAAACTGTGATACCTGACAGTATTCTCGAAGCCTTTATCGAAAGAATAGTTGTTTACAAAGACAGTTTTGATTGGCATCTTCGGATCAATGACAATTCTAACAATACTATCCCAAAAGAATATGAATCAGAGTTTGAAGAAGCAGTCAGTATAATTGACGCACCTGATACGATTGATCAAAGCGAAGATAAGCTCCTGATAACTTCTTTCGTACTGACGATAGAAGATGCGAAGAAATATATGTATAGCATAGATACAAAAAAGAGGGTTCACCGATGGAAAAACATCACCGTAAATCTCTATACATAAAGGAATCCCTGCTCAGTTTTGAGTAGGGATTTTTACTGTGAAAATAGGCATTTTTAACCTTCTTTTATTACTTGTTACACAGGCTGCTATCAAAAGTAGGTAGGAGTTCTCTTTCCTTTGAATTACCGCTTGGTTTCAAGGAAGCAGAAGCCTATCGAAAGGCTAACGGCAAGTATGTGAGAAAAAATCAATGGAGAGATACCACCGTAACCGTGGAAATCGACCTTGATTGACAACACAAATAACGATAAGCGTATCATTAGAAATAGTGATACGCTTATTTTTTTGCACATTTGTTATTTTCCCTTTCCTTATATATAATAGTATTGTAAGGAGGGTTTTATATGAAAAGCAAGCGATATATGTATTTAGACACCGAGCAACACAGCACCTTGCTCCGTTGCCTTGTGGAGTTTAAGAACGACCTTGTCCGTCAAGGCAGAACCGCCGATATTGTTGATGAAGTAATCCTTAAAGTGATGAACGCTCCCGTGAAAAAGTTAAGAGTATGATCTACATAACCGCAGAGCCGCTTATTCCAAAAGAATAGGCGGCTTTTTCTATTCCCCTACATAGCCGATCATTCGCCGTGGTCGGCTAAATCTGTGTAAAGGAGGACACGCAAATGGCGAAAACAAAGGTTATTGCCGTAGCAAACCAAAAGGGCGGCGTGGGTAAAACCACAACCGTGTATAATCTCGGAGCCGGTCTTGCGATGCACGGCAAAAAGGTCTTGCTTGTGGATGTTGACCCACAGGGCGATTTAACCAAGATGTTAGGACAACGTAAACCCCACGATATGCCGTTGACCCTCGGAAACTGTATGAACGATATTGTTGCAGGAAACGAGGTCACGGAGCATCCGGAAATCCTGCACCATTACGAAGGCTTTGATTTTGTACCCGGCAACCGTACTTTGTCTGCGGTGGAAACGGGACTTGTCAATGCGTTCAGCCGTGAAACCGTATTGCGACAGTATATTGACAGCGTAAAAGACGGTTACGACTATGTGTTGCTTGATTGCCGCCCGTCCCTCGGTATGTTGGTTATCAATGCTTTGTCTGCATCCGATTATGTGCTTGTACCCGTACAAGCGGAGTATTTTGCGGCGGAAGATATGACCGAACTACTCGGCACGGTACGGCAGGTAAAGCGGCAGATCAATTCTAAGTTAGAGGTAGGAGGAATATTCTTGACGATGGCGAATGACACCAACTTCCGAAAAGACGTGGTAAAGGCTATCAAGGAGAACTACAAACGGCACTTTCCCGTGTTTGATACGGTTATCCCCGCTACCGTAAGACTTGGAGAAATCAGCACCAAGGACAAGAGTATATTCAAGCACGACCGGGGCGGCAAAGCCGCAAAAGCGTATGCAAACTTGGTAAAGGAGGTGCAAGGAATTGGCGAAAAACAACGTATCCAGCCTTCTGACCTCAGTAGATGAGCTTTTTACCACCCAAGAGGAACGGGAGATTGCTCAACGAGAAACCGTAATGGATATTCCGCTAACGGAAATCAGCGACTTTCCCAACCACCCGTTTAAGGTAACGGTGGATGAAAAGATGCTTGAAATGGCGGACAGCGTAAAGCGGTACGGGGTGTTAGTCCCTACCATTGTACGACCGAAGCAAGGCGGCGGTTATGAAATGATTGCCGGACATAGGCGTAAAATGGCAAGCGAGCTTGCGGAGCGACCGACACTTAACTGTATTGTCCGTGATCTGACCGACGATGAAGCCATTATTATAATGGTGGACTCCAACCTGCAAAGAGAGGTTATCTTGCCGAGTGAAAAAGCGTTTGCCTATAAAATGAAGTTAGACGCTATGAAACGGCAAGCAGGCAGACCAAGCAAAGATAATTGTGCAACACCGTTGCACAATTTTGACGGCAAGCGAAGTCGAGAGATTCTTGCAGAGCAGACGGGCGAAAGCCACGAACAAATCCGTAAATTTATCCGTCTTACTGAGCTTATCCCCGAATTGCTTGATATGGTGGACGAAAACAAAATTGCATTAAGACCCGCCGTAGAGCTTTCCTATCTTGCCGAAAAAGAACAACGGTTACTGTACGAGGAAATCGGGTACTCCGATTGCACACCGTCCCACGCTCAGGCAATTAAAATGCGTAAGTTTGCAGAGCAAGGTCAATTAAACGCCGAGGTCATTTCTTCTATTATGCAGGAGGAAAAACCGAACCAAAAGGAGCAGTTTAGGATGCCAAGAGAAAAAATCAGCAAGTATTTTCCTGCGGGGACGCCTGCGGAAAAGATTGAGGACACCATTATCAAGGCGCTGGAGCTGTATCGCAGACGACAGCGTGATATGGAGCGTTGATGTGACTACCAAGGGGTTAGTGTACCCTTTTATATCAAGGGGAACGACGGTGGTCGTTTGCTCCCCCTCTCCACACCTCACCCCCTCAAAAACCTGCTGTACCTGCCGAAAAAAGAGATATTATCGCAGACTTGCAAATTATCGAAATCTCCGTAAACTGAAAGCCAAAAGGAGGTTTTACGATGAAACGCATATTTTTGATTTTGGCGGTTATCCTCATTCTCTTAACAGGCTGTAACAATTCGACGGAATTATCGGATACGCCTACGGAGAGCATACCCGCTATTGTGATAACGGAAACGGTCACAACACCCACTACCGAGAACGAAGATCCGAAAGGGACAACTGATATTGCTGATGCGGCATCTTCTTTTTCGGCAAGTAAAGAAACCGAAACGACCAAACCCGAAGAAACAGTAAGCGAAACAAAAAACTCCGTGAACACCGAGCAGCCTGCTACAACCAAGAAAAAGGAAACGGCAACTACTACACCTACCGAAACAAAACCCACTGTAACTACTACTGAACCAAAGGAAACCGAACTCGCAGAAACACAGCCGATTGAGCAACCGCAAGAGAATATACCCGAAACGACCATACCAACCGAGAATAAAAACGAGCCTACGGAAGAACAAACACCCGAAACAAAAGAGTCACCCAAAGCTTTTGATATTGACTATTGGCTCAATTACGCAAAAAACTATGCACAGAGCAAAGGTCTTGTTTTAGATGCTGCCGCAGTCGATTGTTGGGATAATCCCATACGAGCAGGTTCACATTGTGTCTATCTTGAACGAGATATACAAAGCCGCTTGAACCGATATGCAAACGATGAAGATATAACCGATGTTTGGATATTGGCAGAGTCTGTCGGAAACGATTGTTACGATATTTATATCGGTTACGCTTAACAAAATAATCTAATGAACGCACCGTGAAAAATCGGTGCGTTTTTCTATTTCAAAGGAGGATTTTTATGAAAAGTAAATTCTTTAAGAAGGTTACTTCGGTATTTCTTGCCGCAGTAATATGTCTTCCTAATTTTATCGGCATAGGCTCAATAACTGCCTTCGCCGCAGAAAACACAACTGATGAGGTTGTTATGATTGCTTTCCCACGTGAGGGCGATGAAAACTTCAGCGGAGCTTGGGGGCATAACGGACTTCGCTTTATGAATGGGTGGTATGAAGACAAGGTAACAAGAGAAACGATTTATACCATCGGCTCGTGGACAGGCAATGTGTGTTATTGCATTGAACCCGGTACACCGCTTAACATTGGCGATGTTATGACAAAGCGTGATGAAAGTTATTGGGACAATTACCCATCAACCTATAATAAAACAATTTCTGCCGATGAAATCAAATTGTTTATTGGTCGAATTTTTCAGTATGGTTATACGGGTAGTGTAAGTAGCGAGTGGCGCACTCAAAATGCAAGCGACGCAGACAAACTTGCACACATTATGGCAACACAGACTCTCATTTGGGAAACAGTTGTCGGTGAGCGTGACGGCAACTTTAACCACGTTGATACGGGTAGCTATGATGCAGTAAACGACCGTGTAAGCAAGAACCATCCGCTTTACAGTCAATATATCAGCTACTACAACAGTATGGTATCCCATATCTTACCATTTCCAAGCAAAAAGGCAGTAAGGATGAATCAATCTATGATATTTCAAAGGTTATTGATTCTCTGTCTAATATGTTTACTTATGTCATTGGGAAAGATTTAACCGAGCGAAAAAAAGATAATAAAGCTTCAGAAAAAGTCATTTGGTTAGACTATGTAAAAGATTTGAAAGGTGGAAACTATGATTTGATTTTCAAATCTGCGAAATACAATCATGTCCGCAATGAAATTGATACTGAGACGATGAAAGAGTTAGGAACCAGGAAAAGACAGCAAGATGGCGATGAAGAAAAAACACACTTGTGTATTCACCGTTTTGGAAACGAAATGCGATTTCTTGCAGTACTATAAATCGGTTCTTGATAAGCAGATGGGGTAAAAGTATATTCGGAATATTGTAAAAATTTTAATCGACAAACCGAACGAAGCACCCCGAAACGGAGAATTCCGTTTCGGGGTGCTTTAATTTAATTCTTATCGGTATTTGTCCGTTTTTCTATAATAAATCTCGGTCTGTGCTTTGTTTCAAGATATATTTTGCCGATGTATTCGCCTATAACACCGAGACTTAAAAGCTGTATGCCGCTTAAAAAGCACACAATGCTTACAAGTGATGCCCATCCTGCCACCGAATGACCGCAGAGATAGGTTATAACCGACCAAAGTATTCCGATAAAGCTTAATGCCGCTATTATAAAGCCGAATACGGTTATTATTCTTATCGGCTTAGTTGAGAGACTTGTTATGCCGTCTATCGCAAGGGCAAGCATTTTTTTCAGCGGATAATGGCTTTCTCCGGCAAGCCTTTCACGCCTTTCGTACTCGACGCAGGTGCTTTTAAATCCTACAAGCGGAACCATACCCCGTAAAAATATATTTACCTCACGGAAATTGGAAAATTCTTTTAATACTTTTGAGGACATAAGCCGATAATCGGCGTGGTTATATACCACATTTGCACCCATCTTGTTCATAAGCTTATAAAAGGACTGCGCCGTTGTGCGCTTGAACACCGTATCCGTCCTGCGGTCCGAGCGGACGCCGTATACAATCTCCGCACCGTTTAGGTATTCGTCCACCATTTTATCCATGGCGTTTATATCATCCTGACCGTCGCAGTCAATGCTTATTGTAATGTCGCAAAGCCCGCAAGCCTCGGTAAGACCTGCAAGCAGGGCGTTTTGGTGGCCGCGGTTACGGCTTAAGGCAATTCCCGTATAGCGCGAATCGCTCCTTGAAAGTTCCTCTATTATGCTCCATGTAGAATCCCTGCTCCCGTCGTCAACAAACAAAATACGGCTGTTTTCGCTTATTTTTTCTTCAGATATAAGCTGTGTTATTTTTTTAAGGAACATACCTGCCGTGACGGGCAGTACGGCCTCCTCATTATAACACGGGATTACTATATAAAGAACGGGTCTCATTATTTAACTACACCTGCCGATGTATCCTTTTGTATAACATCGTGCGCTCCGCCCTCGATTATGCTGGTTGCCGAGACAAGCGTCAGCTTGGCTTTTTTCTGAAGTTCCGGTATTGTGAGAGCGCCGCAGTTACACATTGTGGACTTAACTTTTGAAAGCGAAAGGTTTACATTGTCCTTGAGGCTTCCGGCATACGGAACATAGGAATCAACGCCCTCCTCGAATGAGAGCTTTTTATCTCCGCCCAAATCGTAGCGCTGCCAGTTTCTTGCCCTGTTTGAGCCTTCGCCCCAGTATTCTTTATAGTAATTACCGTTTATTGTGATTCTGTTTGTCGGGCTTTCATCAAATCTTGCGAAGTAGCGGCCGAGCATCATAAAGTCCGCGCCCATTGCAAGCGCCAGCGTCATATGGTGGTCGTGAACTATTCCGCCGTCGGAGCATACGGGGATATATATTCCGGTCTTTTCATAGTATTCGTCACGGGCGGCGCAGACCTCAATAAGTGCAGTGGCTTGTCCTCTGCCTATTCCCTTGGTTTCACGGGTTATGCATATGGAGCCGCCGCCGATACCTACCTTTATAAAATCGGCGCTTGCTTCGGCTAAAAACATAAATCCCTCACGGTCAACAACATTTCCGGCGCCTACCTTTACGCTGTCGCCGTATTTTTTGCGTACAAACGCGAGAGTTCTTGACTGCCATTCGCTGAAGCCCTCGGAAGAATCAATACAAAGTACATCTGCGCCTGCCGCTATTAAAGCCGGTACTCTTTCCTCATAGTCTCTGGTATTGATTCCCGCGCCTACCACATAGCGCTTGTGCCTGTCAAGCAACTCATTGGGGTTTTCCTTGTGCGCGTCGTAATCCTTGCGAAAAACAAAATACTTTAAGCCGCCGTTTTTATCAACAATTGGGAGTGAATTAAGCTTATTGTCCCATATAATATCGTTTGCCTGCTTTAAGGTGGTGTCTTCCTTCCCTACAATAAGTGAGGAAAGAGGGGTCATAAAGTCCTTTACCTTTGAGCTCTCGTCCATACGGCTTACACGGTAATCTCTGCTTGTCACTATGCCGAGGAGCTTACCGTCGGGTTTGCCGTTTGATGTTACGGCAACAGTCGAGTGGCCGTTTTTAGCTTTAAGCGCCAAAATATCCGCAAGGGTGTCGTCAGGTGTGACATTGGATTCGCTTACAACAAAGCCTGCCTTATAGCTTTTGGCTTTCTCAACCATAGCCGCCTCGTCCTCGGTGGATTGCGAGCCGTAAATAAACGATACGCCGCCCTCTCTGGCGAGAGCCACCGCAAGCCTGTCGCCCGACACGGACTGCATTATAGCCGAGGTAAGCGGAATGTTCATCGATATTGTGGGTTCTTCGCCCTTTTTGTATTTTACAAGAGGAGTTTTAAGGCTTACATTTGCCGGTATACAGTCGGCAGAGGAATAGCCCGGAACTAACAGGTATTCATTAAAGGTGTGGGATGTTTCATTAAAATAATAAGCCATTTTATTATCTCCTTTTAATTATATTTATACGATTATATCACAACACGGCGAAAAATAAAAGAAGAATTTTACAATATTCCTAAGATAATACATACTGTCCGCGCAAGCAGGGCGCAGATCCAGGCTAAAATACACTGACCTGCGATTATCAAAGCCGCCCATTTTCCGCCAAGCTCCCGTTTTATGGCGGCAACGGCCGCTATGCATGGAGTGTAAAGCAAACAAAAAACCAACATACTTATGGCAGAGGAGACGGGCATAATCGCTGTTATACCTACGCCTGCCGTTAAAACCTCAAGCGTTGAAACAACACTTTCTTTTGCCATAAATCCCGCAATCAGGGCGGTTACTATTCTCCAGTCATTGAGTCCCACGGGTGCAAAGATGGGCGCTATAAATCCTGCGAGGAGCGCCAGTATGCTGTCCTTTGAGTCCTTGACCGCGTTAAGCCCGAAGTCAAAGGTCTGCAAAAACCATACAACTATCGAAGCCAAAAAGATAACGGTAAAGGCTCGGCTTAAAAAGTCCCTTGCCTTATCCCATAAAAGCATAAGGACATTTTTTGCGCCCGGCATACGGTAATTAGGCAGCTCCATTACAAACGGGACCGCCTCGCCCTTAAAAACGGTGCTTTTGGTAGTAAGTGCTACAAGTATGCCGACAACAATACCCAAAAGATAAATACTTATCATAATAAGTCCGCTGTAACGGGGAAAGAAATTCTGAATAAAAAAGCCGTATATCGGGAGTTTTGCGGTACAGCTCATAAACGGGGTCAGAATTACCGTCATACGGCGGTCACGCTGAGAGGGGAGCGTACGGCTTGCCATTACACCCGGGACCGTACAGCCGAAACCTATCAGCATAGGCACTATGCTTCTGCCCGACAGCCCGATTTTACGGAGCAGCTTGTCGGTGACAAATGCGACCCTTGCCATATAACCGCTGTCTTCAAGAAGTGACAAAAAGAAAAACAGAACAACTATAATAGGCACAAAGCTTACCACACTGCCTACGCCCGTAAATATTCCGTCTATTATAAGCGAGCGCAGTATGCCGTTTACATTGCCCGCGATAAGCATATTGTTTACGGCGCCGGTCAGACTGTTTATACCAAGCTGTAAAAGATTTTGGAGAGAGGAGCCTATAACATTAAAGGTGAGGAAAAAGACAAGCGCCATAATAAGTATAAAGGACGGTATGGCGGTATATTTACCCGTGAGTATTTTATCAATCTTTCGGCTGCGGATGTGTTCCTTGCTTTCACTCGGCTTCACGACGGTTTTATCGCAAAGCTCTGTTATGAAGGAAAAACGCATATCCGCCATTGCCGCCGCGCGGTCAAGACCTCTTTCTTCCTCCATTTGAATGATAATATGTTCAACAGCCTCAGCTTCGTTGCTGTCAAGCTTCAGCTTTTCCTCTATGCGTTTATCGCCTTCTATCAGCTTTCCTGCGGCAAATCTTAACGGTATTCTCGCGCGGACAGCGTGATCCTCTATTAGGTGCATAATACTGTGAATCGCCCTATGTACCGCGCCTGTTCTTCCGTCATCCCTGCAAAAATCGGTTCGGTGCGGCTTTTCGGCGTATTCGGCTATATGAACCGCGTGTCTGATAAGCTCGTCTACGCCCTCGTTTTTACTGGCGGATATGGGAACTACCGGTATGCCGAGCAGCCTTTCCATATCGTTTATACGTACAGTGCCGCCGTTTGAACGAACCTCGTCCATCATATTAAGTGCGAGAACCATCGGAATATCCAATTCCATTAATTGCATTGTAAGGTATAGGTTCCGCTCAATATTAGTCGCGTCAACTATATTTATGATACCTTTTGGTTTTTCATCAAGAATAAACCGACGGGAAACTATTTCTTCGGAAGTATAAGGAGACAGGGAGTAAATGCCCGGCAGATCCGTAACTTCTGTGTTTTCATAGCCCTTTATAGCGCCGCTTTTGCGGTCTACCGTAACGCCGGGGAAATTGCCGACATGCTGATTTGAGCCGGTAAGCTGATTGAAAAGGGTCGTTTTTCCGCAATTCTGATTGCCTGCCAGCGCAAAGGTAAGCCGTGTACCCTTGGGGAGCGGCTTTTCCTCGCTTCTGTCGTGATAAACTCCGTCCTCGCCGAGTCCGGGGTGTTCTCCAGTCTTAAGAGAAGAAATACAATTATCATGTTTTCGTTCCGATTTTCCGTTAACGGGCCGTACAAGTATTTTTTCGGCATCCGCAACACGGAGCGTTAATTCATAGCTGTGTATGCGAAATTCCATCGGGTCACCCATGGGCGCGAATTTTTCAAGCGTTATTTCAGCCCCCGGAATAACCCCCATATCCAAAAAATGCTGACGGAGACTTCCCTCGCCGCCGACCTTTTCAATAACTGCAGTGTTTCCGATTTTAAGATCCCTTAAAGTCATGATTTTTTCCCCTAATAAGATTTTAAATAATAATACCACAAAAAGGTTGGTTTTACAAATACTTATATAGCATAAAAAACACTTGATTTTTTAGAAAAAATGTGGTATAATCATTCGGCTGTTCGGTATGGACGGTAATAAAAAACACACATTCTGCTTTGAACCGGCAAGGTGTTTTCTTTGAAAATTCCCGGAAAACGGCAGGATGGAGGTAAAACCTTAGGAGGAAAAACAAATGGCAGTAGTATCAATGAAACAGCTTCTTGAAGCCGGTGTTCATTTCGGACATCAGACAAGACGCTGGAACCCGAAAATGGCAGAATACATTTTCACCGAGCGTAACGGAATTTACATTATCGACCTTCAGAAGACCGTTAAAAAGCTCAACGAGGCATATATGTTTGCCCGTGACATTGCGGCAGAAGGCGGCGATATACTTTTCGTAGGCACTAAAAAGCAGGCTCAGGATTCCGTTAAGGAAGAGGCAGAGCATTGCGGTATGCCTTATGTCAACGCCCGTTGGCTCGGCGGAATGCTTACTAACTTTACAACTATCCGTACCCGTATTGCGAGACTCAATCAGCTTCGCACAATGAGAGACGACGGAACATTTGAGCTTCTCCCCAAAAAAGAAGTTGTTAAGCTCAATCTTGAAATAGAAAAACTTGAGAAATTCTTAGGCGGTATTCAGGATATGAAGAAGCTCCCCGGAGCACTCTTTATAGTTGACCCCCGCAAGGAAAGAATTGCAGTTGCGGAAGCTAAGAAATTAGGTATCCCGATTATTGCTATCGTTGATACAAACTGCGATCCTGACGAAATTGACGCTGTAATCCCCGGAAACGACGACGCTATCCGTGCAGTTAAACTTATTGCAGAAACAATGGCGGCCGCAGTTATCGAGGGCAGACAGGGCTCCGAAATGGGAACCGCTGCCGAGGACGGCGAAGCTGAAGAGGCTGTTTCCGAAGAAGAAACCGCTGCTGACGCAGAATAATTATTTTTAAGATCAAACCTTACAGGAGGAAAATATAATGGCTTTTACTGCTAAAGATGTACAGGCTTTAAGAGAAAAGACCGGTTGCGGTATGATGGACTGCAAAAAAGCCCTTGTTGAGTGCGACGGAAATATGGACGCCGCTGCGGATTATCTCCGTGAAAAGGGACTTGCTTCCCAGGCCAAAAAGGCAAGCCGCGTTGCCGCTGAAGGAACCGTTTGTGCTTATACCAAAAACGGCGTAGGCGCCGTTGTTGAAATCAACAGCGAGACCGATTTCGTTGCAAACGGCGACGGCTTTAAGGCGTTGGCCGCAAAGATTGCGGAAATCGTTGCCGAAGAAAATCCGGCGGATGTTGACGCGCTTTTGGCTACGAAAAAGGACGGTAAGACCGTTGAAGAAATGGTACAGGAGCTCTTCCTTGCCGTTCGTGAAAATATAAAGGTTCGCCGTTTTGCCCGTTACGAGGGTAAGGTTGTTTCCTATGTTCACGCAGGCGGTAAAATCGGCGTTCTTGTAAACTTCGATACCGCTCTTGACGCCGATAACGCAGAGTTCGTTGCTATGGGTAAGAATGTTGCAATGCAGATTGCGGCTATGAATCCGGCTTATCTTGACGAAGCTTCGGTTCCGGCTGAGGTTATCGAGAAGGAAAAAGAGATCCTTATCGCTCAGATGAAGGAAGACCCCAAGATGGCTAACAAGCCCGAGGCGGTTCTCGGAAAAATTGTTGAGGGTAAAATCGGCAAGTACTACAAGGAAAATTGCCTTGTTGACCAGCAGTTTGTTATCGACGGCGATATAACCGTAGGCAAGTATGTTGAAAATACAGCCAAGGCTCTCGGCTCCGATATAAAGATTGCTTCGTTTGTTCGTTTTGAAAAGGGCGAGGGAATTGAAAAGAGAGTTGACGATTTTGCGGCGGAAGTTGCCGGAATGGTAAAATAATCAAGCTTTAGGATACTGCCGGTTATAATTGCCGGCAGTATTTTTTTGCGTATATCAAGCGCAATACATTAATAAAGAATTCATAAAAAGGCAAAATTCGGCAGTTATAATAGAATCAGACTTTTGATACGGAGACGGAAAAATGATTGATATAAAAGATATAGAAACAAAAAAACTGCTTGACAACGCAAGTGAAATTTTGGAGCAGACAAAACCGTTTGCGGAGCTTATGATGCGTTATAAATGCGCTATGCTTGAGGTTAAAACAAAGCTTGATGTTTTAAACACTCAGCTTTCACTTGAAAATGACCGCAATCCGTTTGAATCGATTAATTGCAGAATTAAAACAGTTCCGAGCATTATAGAAAAGCTCAACCGCAAGGGTTTTGAACTGTCGGCCGAGAGTATAGAAAAAAATCTTAATGATGTTGCGGGAATAAGGGTTATCTGCTCATTCCCCGATGACATTTATATTCTTGCCGATAAGCTTTGCTCGCAGGACGATATACGGCTTATAGAAAAAAAGGATTACATAAAAAACCCAAAGCCGAACGGTTACAGAAGTCTGCATTTAATTCTGGAAATTCCGATTTTTTTAATGACCGAAAAGAAGTATATGCGGGTAGAGGTTCAGTTCCGCACAATAGCTATGGATTTTTGGGCAAGTCTTGAGCATAAGCTTAAATACAAAAAGAATGTCAAGTCCGACGCCGCCGAAATATCAAAGTCGCTCAAAGAATGTGCGGAAGAAATAAGCCGTCTTGACCTTAAAATGCAGGAAATACATAAAAAAATCAATTATGACAGTGAAACGCCTGAAATGTATAATTTTCGGCTTACCGTATAAACAAAGCCTTTGGATTATCGGTTTTGATAATCCAAAGGCTTTGTAATATCATATTGAATTTTATTGCTATTCAGCGGAATCCTTAAGTGAATACAGCTTTTCAATGCAGCTTTTACAGACATTGTATCCGGCAAACCTTACACTGTCCGCAAGTGAATCGCAGAAAATGCAGGTCGGCTGATACTTTTTCAAAATAACCTTGTCATTGTCCATATAAATTTCAAAGCTGTCAACATCATTCTCAATTTTGAGTTGCTTTCGTATTTCTTTCGGAATAACAACACGGCCCATTTTATCTACTGCTCTTACCATTCCTGTTGATTTCATTTCCGCACCCTCCTAAATCAGGTTGTAAATATTTTACCATATATACATAATAATTGTCAATATTTAGGAATTGCATAGCATTATTCCGCTGTAGCATACAGAAAATACAGAAAATTTGCGGCAAATGGTAAGAAAGATTATTCCAAACTGTTCAACCAGTCGCGGGAGGACGCATCGGAAGGCATACGCCAATCTCCTCTCGGAGACAGTGTGACCGAGCCTACCTTGGGTCCGTCTGGCAGACAAGAGCGTTTGAATTGCTGTGAAAAAAATCTTCTTATAAACACTTTAAGCCAATGCAATACGGTTTCGGGTGTGTAATCGCCGTCAAAGGTTTCAAGCGCAAGACGGTAAATTTTTTGCGGTGCTTCTCCGAAACGGAGCATATGATAAAGGAAGAAATCGTGAAGTTCATAGGGTCCCACGAGATCCTCGGTTTTTTGTGATATTTTGCCGTCGTCTCCGGCAGGCAAAAGCTCGGGTGAAACAGGCGTATCGAGAATATCGTATAATACAGCCTTAAGTTCATCGCCCGATTGCTCTGCCTCGTGGCGCACAAGGTATCTTACAAGTGTTTTCGGCACAGAGGAATTCACGGCATACATAGACATATGATCGCCGTTATAAGTTGCCCATCCGAGGGCAAGCTCGGACAGATCTCCGGTTCCTATTACCATTCCGCCGGTTTTGTTGGCAACATCCATCAGCACCTGTGTCCGTTCTCTTGCCTGAGAGTTTTCATAGGTGACATCATAAGATTCGGGGTCTTGCGAAATATCTTTGAAATGCTGATTTACGGCGGAGGTTATATTGATTTCACTGAACGAAACGCCGAAAAGACGGCAAAGCTTTTCGGAATTTGAGTGGGTTCTTTCGGTTGTTCCGAAGCACGGCATCGTTACGGCGTGTATGTCGCTTAACGGTTTGTTTAAAAGCCTCATAGCTCTTACCGTAACCAACAGCGCTAAAGTGCTGTCAAGTCCGCCCGAAATTCCTATTACGGCAGTTTTTGAGCCGGTGTGACCGAGCCGCTTTTTAAGCCCGTAGGACTGTATACGGAGTATAGCTTCGGCTCTTTTTGCAAGGTCATTTTTGTCTGACGGAACAAACGGAGTTTTTTCATACTTCCGTGTAAGCTCCGTTTTTATGATTTTTTGAGAAAACAGGACGGTTCTGTACCCGTCAAGCGGTTCAAAGCTGGTGTTTCTGTGGCGTTCGCCGCAAAGCTTTTTTATGTCTATCTCGCTTACGGTAAGTTCTTTTTCCTCAAACGGTGCACTTTCGGCAAGCAGTGTGCCGTTTTCGTATACAAGCGAATGACCGGAATAAACAAGATCCTGCGTGGATTCGCCCGTGCCCGAGGAAACATAAAGGTATCCGCACAAAAGCCTTGCCGATGTTGCGGAAACGAGGGTTTTGCGATATTCGGATTTTCCGATTACTTCATTTGAAGCGGAGGGATTTATTATAATCTCCGCGCCTGCTCTGCAAAGTCCCTCCGACGGTTGAGATGCCGCCCAAACATCCTCGCATATTTCAATGCCGAATGTATATTCGCAAAGCTCCTTGTGGCAAAAGATAATATCGGTTCCGAACGGTACCGTAAGACCGTCTAAGGTAATGCTGTCATCAGGCGCAAGGAGACCCGATGTGAACTGACGCTGTTCATAAAATTCGGAATAATTCGGCATATGTGTTTTTGGTACTATGCCGAGTATTTTACCGTCCGACAAAACAGCGGCGCAGTTATAAAGCTTTGAGCGTAATAAAAGCGGAAGTCCCAAAATGACAACAGGGTACTTTCCCTCCGTAAACTTTGCAAGCTCTGTCAGTGCCGATTTAGCTCCGGTAAGCAGTGTATCCGAAAAAAACAGATCTCCGCAGGTATAACCGGTTACGCAAAGCTCCGGCAGGGCAAGAATATTTATGTTCTGCCGATCTGCCTTATCGATAATCCGTTTGATTTCAGAAATGTTTGCGCTTATATCCGCCACAGTACATTCAGGTATTCCGGCGGCAACCTTAATAAAACCGTCTTTCATATATCTCAGTCCTTGCTTTACTAATATACAAATCTATGCGATTATTATAATCTATTTTGAAGCAAAATAAAAGAAAAAATTAAAATATTGTTAATTTTTTTACAATGTTATTGAATTTGGCGGCATAATAGCTTATAATGTACAAGGCAAAAATTTAAATCTTACAAAGGGGATACCAAAATGACCAACAACAAAACGGTTTTAAAATGGCTTGACGAAGTCAAAGAGCTTGTCAATCCTGATAAGGTCGTCTGGATTGACGGCAGCGAGGAGCAGCTCGAAGCCATCCGCAAGGAAGCGGTTGAATCCGGCGAAATGATTAAGCTCAACGAGGAGAAGCTTCCGGGATGTTATCTTCACAGAACACGCCCGAACGATGTTGCCCGTGTTGAGGACAGAACCTTTATCTGCTCTAAGACAAAGGAAAATGCAGGTCCTACAAACAACTGGTGCGATCCTGAAGAGATGTACAAGCGTCTTTACAACATTGCAAGGGGCTCTTACAAGGGCAGAACAATGTATATAATCCCGTTCTCGATGGGACCGATAGGCTCACCGCTTGCCAAAGTGGGCATTGAGGTTACAGATTCCAAGTATGTTGTACTCAATATGGCCATTATGACCCGCGTAGGTCAGAAGGTTCTTGATGTTTTGGGCGACTCAAACGATTGGGTAAGAGGTTTCCACGCTTCTTGCGATATCGACCCCGAGAACCGTTACATCTGCCAGTTCCCCGAGGATAACACCATTATCTCGGTCAACTCTGCTTACGGCGGAAATGTTCTTCTCGGCAAAAAGTGCTTTGCTTTGCGTATCGCTTCCTATCAAGGCTGGAAAGAGGGCTGGATGGCAGAGCATATGCTTATCTTAGGTCTCCAGAATCCTAAGGGCGAAATCAAATATGTTGCCGCTGCGTTCCCGTCTGCTTGCGGTAAAACAAACCTTGCAATGCTTATTCCGCCGAAATATCTGCGTGATAAGGGCTACAAGATCTGGACTGTCGGCGACGATATTTCCTGGATGAAGATAGGCGAGGACGGCCGTCTTTATGCTATAAACCCCGAGAACGGTTTCTTCGGCGTAGCGCCCGGAACCAACGCTCATTCAAACTTCAATGCACTTGAAAGCACAAAGAAGAATACTATTTTCACCAATGTTGCGCTTAACCTTGACGACAACACCGTTTGGTGGGAGGGTCTCAACAAGGATCTTCCGACAAACTGCATTGACTGGAAGGGCAACAAGTGGGATGCTTCTAAGTTCAATAAGGCTGACAAGAGCACATATGCCGCTCATCCGAACTCAAGATTTACAGCTCCGGCAAAGAACTGCCCCTGCATTTCAGACGAGTTCGATAAGGGTAACGGCGTTCCGATTTCCGCTATTATATTCGGCGGCCGCCGTGCTAAGTGCGCTCCGCTTGTATACCAGTCAAAGGATTGGGTAAACGGTGTGTTCGTTGGCTCTACAATGGCTTCCGAGACAACTGCCGCAGCCGCAGGCGCTGTCGGTGTTGTACGCCGTGATCCTATGGCTATGCTTCCGTTCTGCGGATACAATATGGGAGACTACTTCCAGCATTGGCTTGATATGGGCGTAAAGCTCGGTGACAAGGCTCCTAAGATATTCAATGTAAACTGGTTCCGTACCGACGACGAGGGCAACTTCGTATGGCCGGGCTTCGGTGACAATATGCGTGTTCTCAACTGGATTATTGACCGTTGCGAGGGCAAGGCAGACGCTACCGAAACCGCTATCGGCTATGTACCGAAGCCGGAGGATATCGACCTTACAGACCTTGATATGGATATGGATACCTTAAAGAGCATTCTTAAGGTTGACAAGGGTGTTTGGGAAAAGGAAGCTGCCGAGATTGAGGAGCATTACAAGAAGTTCGGCGACAAACTGCCGCACGAGCTTAAAGAACAGCTTGAAAATCTTAAGTCAAATCTTGCGAAAATGTAAAGGCAATAAAAACCCCCTAACGGTGAAAACCGTTAGGGGATTTTTTATAGCTCTAAGTTGATTTTTTTACCTGTCGGGGTGTAAAGCCTGTATTTAACTCCTGCCGTATCAAACATTCGCTTTGAGGCTAAAACACTGTCCGATTCCGAATACTTGTCAGACATATAAACAACCTCCGCAATGCCGGACTGTATTATTGCCTTCGCACATTCGTTACAGGGGAAAAGAGTGGAATAAACCGTACAGCCTTTTACACTGCCGCTGTTGCAGTTTAAGATTGCGTTAAGCTCCGCATGGCAGACAAAGAGGTATTTTGAGGAGAGGGGAGAGCCGTCCCTGTCCCACGGAAATTCATCATCCGAGCAATGCTTGGGCATACCGTTGTAACCCATTGAAAGAATACGCTTTTCGGAGTTTACGATACAGGCTCCCACCTGTGTCGACGGGTCCTTGCTCCGCATAGCGGAAAGCATTGCTATGCTCATAAAATATTCGTCCCAGCTTAAATAATCAGTTCGTTTCAATTACAACACCTCTTTTTTCTTCCTTTAAAAATATAAACGCCGCTATAAGCATTATAACGGGGAATACCGAAGATACCGCAAAGCCTGCGTTAAGCCCCGCTCTGTCCGCAATAATACCGAGCATCCAAGGTCCTACGCAACAGCCTATGTCTCCGCACATTGCAAAGACGCTGAACATTACTGCGTCGCCGTGCGGAAATTTCCTCGCACCGGCTGAATATGTACCAGGCCAAAAAAGGCTGACCGCAAAGCCGCATAGGGCACAAGCCGCCAAAGCAAAGGCAGGTATTTTTGCAAATGCCGCTGCAAAATAGCAGAGCGTACAAAGTAAGCTCATCGAAATTACGGTTTTGCGAAAAGATATTTTTTCGGAAAACCTTGCATATATCAATCTTCCGAGTCCCATAAAAATTGCGAAGGAGCAGGGACCGGCAAGGTCGCCTATTACCTTTGAAACGCCGAGAGCCTGTTGCGCAAACATAGATGCCCACTCAGCCATTGCGATTTCGGCGGCTCCGGCGCAGAACATCATAAGCATAAACACCCTGAAGGTGCTTGAAGCTATAAGCTTTTTAAAGCTGTCGCTCTTGCTGTCCTCGGGCGGCTCTACAAGCGGTACTTTCAAAAACGAAAACGCATTTAAAAACGGAATTACAGCCCAAATGAGCGGTATATACTGCCAACCCTTATATCCGAACGAGTGAAGCAAAAGCGTGGTGCCGACGGCGGTGACAGCCTGACCCCAGCAATAGAATGAATGGAGGAGCGACATACTGCCGCTTTTGTTATCGGATGGCAGCATTTCAATCAAAGGACTTAAAATAACCTCCATAAGTCCGCTTGCAAAGGCATATACTACTATGGAGATAACTATACCCGTATACGGGTCGCGCATGACATTAGGCATAAACGAAAGCATCACAAGTCCTATTGCGGCGACAGCCTGACACATCACGGATGCTTTTCTGTATCCGAGTAAGGCGACTATTTTAGGTGTGAGAATGTCGGTTATAAGCTGTGTTACAAAATTAAACATAATAAGTCTGCCGAGCTTTTCGTAGCCTATGCCGTAGATATCCTGCAAGGCAATAAAAAGTATCGGGAGAAAATTGTTAACTATCGCCTGAACAAAATACCCCACATAGCAGGATATTTTGGTAGAGGTATAGCCTTTACTGTTACTCATGGTTTAACTCCGTTATTATATCTATAATTTGTTTAGGTTCGGATACGGTGTATTGCGCTCCGTTTTCTAACAGCTCTTCCTTAGTTCTGAAGCCCCAAAGCACGCCTATCGGCAGCAGTCCGCCGTTTACCGCAGCAGCCATATCCATACCTGAGTCGCCCACAAGGGCGCAGAGGTCGGGCGTCAGGCCTATTTCCTTTACGACTTCAAGCGTAAGCGACGGGTCGGGCTTTGCAGGGAAGCCCTCTCGCTTTCCAGCAACCGCATCAAATGAATTGCCGAAAAGCTTAGTTACTACCTTCTCCGCCATTTCCTGCGCTTTGTTTGAGATTATCGCCGTTTTAAGTCCTGCTTTTTTAAGGGAACATAGCAATTCCGTAATGCCGTCGTAAGCTCGTGTCTTATCGTGGTAATGCTCTCTGTAATGCTCCATAAATATATCAAGACATTTTTTCTGTATTTCGGGGGATTTATTATCGGACGGTAAAGCCCGTTCTATCAATTTAGGGATACCGTCGCCGACAAAATATTTGTATTCATTAAGATTGTGCGTAGGAAATCCCAAAACGGACAAAGCGTAATCGGTACTGTCCGCCAGATCCGCAAGCGAATCGGCAAGCGTTCCGTCCAAATCAAACAATACTGCCTTTATCATAAAAATCACCAATTAATTGTGTTAATAAACAAAAAACCCCTTAGCTTTCGCTAAGGGTTATTTTTGCAGTTCAGATTGCTCTGGTAACCTTTCCCGAGCGTAAGCAGCGGGTGCAAACATTGATACGACGCGGAGAACCGTTAACGATTGCCTTTACCTTTTTTACATTGGGCTTCCAGGTTCTGTTAGAGCGTCTGTGAGAATGAGAAACCTTAATACCGAAAGCAATTTCCTTGTTGCAGATATCACATTTAGCCATGGTCTGCACCTCCTTTTCTTTTGCCGGTAAACAAACCGGAACACATAGCAAATATTATAATAGCAGATTATGCGCCAAAAATCAAGCTTTTTTTTAAATAATCACTGTTTTTCAGTGCTCACTGCGGTTTGGTCGGCGCATAAGGTCGTTTGTAACCTCTCTTACATCCTTGCCCTCATACAAAACGGCATAACACTCCTCAATAATAGGCATTTCAATATTATACTTTCTTGCAAGAGAGTACGCCATATCGGCGGCGTAGTAGCCTTCAACCGTTCCGACCTCTTCAAGTGCCTGCTTTATCGGAGTTCCCGTTCCGACCTTGTGACCGAAACGGTTATTGCGGCTGTGCTTTGAGGTACAGGTAACAACCAGATCACCGATTCCTGTAAGCCCCGCAAAGGTATATTCCTTAGCACCCATACAAACACCGAGGCGTGACATTTCCGCAAGTCCTCTTGTAATAAGAGCGGCTTTGGTGTTGTCGCCAAGCCCTAATCCGTCGCAGAAGCCTGCGGCAATGGCTATGACATTTTTAAGCGCTCCGCCGAGCTCAACGCCGATCAAATCGTCGGATGTGTAGACCCTTAAATTATCGCTCGACATTATGTTCTGCACTATCTGTGCGGAGACAGGGGAGTCGGAAGCCGCCACTATCGAAGTGGGTATGTTTCTTGCAACCTCTTCGGCGTGGGACGGACCCGAAAGCACAGCTACCTTAACTCCGGGTATTTCCTCTTTTATAACCTGTGACAGTCTAAGCAGGGTGCCTTTTTCAAGTCCCTTTGAAACATTGACCGCAATGCCGAAGTTTTTTTGAAGCGCAAGCTGTGCCGCAACGCTCCTGATAACGGTGGAGGGGGTTGCGAGTATTGTTATTGCCGAGCCGTTTACCGCCGACATATCAGAGGTTATGTTTATTCCGTCGGGGAGTTTTATGCCGCTTAAAAGGCGCTCGTTGCACCTTTTTTCGCTGAGCATTTTAACCTCTTCCTCAAACGGGGACCAGAGCGTAACATTGTTTCCGCCCGAAAATGCGGAAATGGCAAGCGCCATACCCCAGCCGCCTGAACCTAAAATGGTAATATCAGCCATCGTTATGCCTCCGTATCCTTATTTTCTTTTCTTCGCCCTTTACAAGGCGTTTTATGTTGTCTTTGTGCTTCGCAAATATTATAACACCCATTGAAATGCTTAATACAGCGGAGATAATTCTGAAATCGTTATAGCCGTAAAACACTATTGAAAGCGTAATTACCGTAACCGTAGCGATAAGCGAGCTTAACGATACTATTCTTATAATAAGAACGCACAGCGCAAAGACCGTAAGACCGATTATTATTGCCTTGGGACAGCACACGGCGTAAATTCCCACGCTTACGGCAACACCCTTTCCGCCCTTGAACTGGAAGAACAAGGGAAAAACATGGCCTAACATACAAACAACACCGCAGAGATACGCTCCGTAAATCGGGTGAGCATCTCCCGCGCCTGCACTGTTCATAGCGTAATAAAACGCCGTTTTTCCTATATAACAGGCTGCAAAGCCCTTAAGAGCATCACATATAAATGTAAGGACGCCCGGCAGGAGACCTGCGGTACGCATTACATTGGTAGTACCCGCGTTTCCGCTGCCTAATTTTCTTACATCCTTTTTTAAAAAGGCGTTTGCGAATATAACGGCAAAATTAATGCTTCCGAGCAGATATGCCGCAATAACCGCGCCAACACATAAAAGCCACATTACTTTTCGCCCCTTTCACGAATTACAAATCTGATAGGAGTACCCTCAAGACCGAAGGTAGAGCGTATCTGATTTTCAAGATAACGCTGATACGAAAAATGGAAAAGTTCCGCCTTGTTGCAGAAGCAGACAAATGTAGGCGGCTTTGTTGACGCTTGGGTCATATAATAGATTTTAAGCCGCTTGCCCTTATCGGTGGGGGGCTGAACACGGGCTGTGGCGTCCGCCAAAATATCGTTGAGCATACCCGTGGAAATACGCATAGTGTTTTGCTCATTTACATATTTGATAAGCTCGAAAAGACGGTCTATTCGCTGACCTGTTTTTGCGGAAATGAAGATTATCGGGGCATAGGACATAAAGGAAAAATCCTTCATCAGTGATTTCCTTGTTTCGTCCATTGTTCTGCCGTCCTTTTCAACGGCGTCCCACTTGTTTACCGCGATAATGCAAGCCTTTCCCTCTTCCAGAGCAAGCCCCGCAACCTTTGAATCCTGCTCGGTAAAGCCCTCCTTACCGTCAATCATAATAACGCATACATCTGCTCTTTCAATCGCCATCTGGGCACGCAGAATACTGTATTTTTCGATTTTATCGTCAACACGGCTTTTTCTTCTGAGTCCCGCGGTATCTATAAAATTATATTTAACGCCGTCACGCTCTACCGCGGTATCTATGGCGTCCCTTGTGGTGCCGGCAATGTCCGACACAATAGAACGCTCTTCGCCCGATATTTTGTTTATAAGCGAGGATTTTCCGGCGTTCGGTTTGCCGATTACGGCAACATTTATTACATCCTCGTCATCCTCATCAAACTCGCTTTCGGGTATATGGGCTATTACCTCGTCAAGCAGATCGCCCGTGCCGTGACCGTGAACAGAGGAAACGGGGAGAGGATCGCCTATACCCAAATTGTAAAACTCGTAAATCTCTGCAGGCGGTTCGCCGATACCGTCACATTTATTAACGCAAAGTACTACCGGCTTGCCGCTTTTTTGTAGCATCGAGGCTATTTCCGCATCTGTTGCGGTGACACCCGAATTAATATCGGTAACAAAGATTATCACCGAGGCGGTGTCTATCGCAAGCTGTGCCTGAGCGCGCATACCCGAAAGTATAACATCGCCGTTATCAGGCTCTATTCCTCCGGTATCGACAAGCATAAATTTTTTGCCGAGCCATTCCGCGTCGCCGTAAATTCGGTCGCGTGTGACTCCGGGCGTATCGTCAACTATGGAAAGCCGCTTTCCTATAAGCTTATTAAACAGGGTAGATTTACCGACATTCGGTCTTCCCACCACCGCAACTACCGGTTTTGCCATATGTGCGCCTCCTTATCAATTTAAAAAACAGAGGAGGATAAACTCCCCCTCTGCCCCTCGTACGAAGATAGTGCGGTAAGATTACTCGCCGACCTTAACTACCTCACGTCCATCGTAATGGCCGCAGGCAGAGCAAAGTCTGTGCGGACGCTTATATTCACCGCAGTTTGAGCATTTAACCAGTGTGGGAGCGTTAAGCTTCCAAAGGTTGTTTCTTCTCTTATCTCTTCTTGCCTTAGAGGTTTTTCTCTTTGGTACTGCCACTTTGAGCACCTCCTTATAATAGTAGACTGACTGTTATCAGTTATTAAGCAATTCGGCTAAAGCCGAAAGCCTCGGATCTATCTCTTTTTCGGGACAGCCGCATTTGCCTTCGTTGAGATTCTTGCCGCATTTCGGACATATTCCCTTGCAGTCATCCTTACAAAGGTGTTTCATGGGAAGATTTACGATAACCTCGGAATACAAAAGCTCGTCCAAATCAAGCTTCATATCAGAGACGGTAAGGATGCTGTCGCTCTCTTCGCCCTCAATGGAAACCGCAAGTGACTTGTTAAGTCTTAATGTATGCGTCCGTTTGGTTTCGGTACCGCAACGGTCGCACGGAGCACTGTATTCGTATGTTATTACTGCGTCAAGCACAACAAGGCTTGCTTTGTTGGAAACGGCGCCGCTTACGGTTACGGGTTTTTTGAGCGGATAAACGCCCGATACCTCTGTGGAACTCAAATCCAACGAATACTCAATCGGCAGGGAGCTGTTATCGGTTGCAAAAATATGTTTTAAATCGATAAGCATTTTCCCACCTCAATCGTCACAAAGTATATTATATCTTTATGTTTACTCTTTGTCAAGTTTTTATTTGAAAAAATACCGCTTTATAACAAGGCGTGAAATGTTAAATTTCCGTTAAACTTGTTAATTTTAAGTTCATTTGTTGATGAAATTATTTTTATAGACTTTAATCAGACGAAAAAAGGAGATGAGCGATATGTTTCAAACGGTTTTTAAGAGATATGAAAAAAAGTATCTTTTAGACAGCGAGCAGTACCGATGCGTTAAGGATCTGCTTTCATACAATACCGTGCCCGACGAGTACGGGGAGAGCCTTGTATGCAATATATATTACGATACGCCGGACAGTCTTCTTATCCGCCGTTCGCTTGAAAAGCCGGCATATAAGGAAAAGTTTCGTATAAGGACCTACGGAGTTCCGAATGACCACAGCGTCTGCTTTGCGGAGCTTAAGAAAAAGTATAAGGGTGTTGTTTATAAAAGACGGCTTGAAACGGATTATAAAAACTCCCTCCTTTATATGGAGGGCGAGGAAAGCAATATCTGCAATTCGCAAATCAAAAGAGAAATAGATTATTTTAAGAATTTTTACGGTGAGCTTATCCCCGCGGTGTGCCTTTTTTATAAACGCACGGCTTATTATGACAGGGAAGACCGCAATATAAGATTTACCTTTGACAGCGACATAATTTACCGTGATTACGATTTGGAGCTTAAGAACGGTGTGTACGGCGAGCAACTGCTTGAAAACGGTAAGTATCTTATGGAAGTGAAAACCGCGGGAGCTGTGCCGAAGGACTTTACGAGAATTTTGTCCGAGTTTAAAATTTACCCTGCGTCATTTTCAAAGTACGGTGCGGCATATAAAAGCATAACAAAGGAGAAAAAACAATTATTAAAGGGAGAGGTTTACTGTGCTTGACAGCATTTTTTCATCGGTGATAACTAACGGAATAACCGCGGGGGCTTTTGCGGTGTGTACGGCGGTTTCTCTTGTATCGGGACTTATAATATCGCTTTGCCACGGCTTATCGGGCGGTTCCTCAAAGGGATTTTCGGTGACGGTGGCTCTTTTGCCCGCTATCGTTCAGGTTGTAATAATGCTCGTAAACGGCAATCTCGGTACGGGCGTTGCCGTTGCGGGAGCATTTTCGCTTGTCCGTTTCCGTTCGGCGCCCGGGAGCGCAAAGGAAATACTTAATATTTTCACGGCGTTAGCAGCCGGGCTTGCGGCAGGCGTGGGATATATAGGCGTAGCGCTTGTTTTTGTTATAATAATATGCGCGACTGAGACCGTTTACACCTTCACACGCTTCGGTGAACAGCCCGAAAACGAGCGTTCGCTTAAAATAACCATACCCGAAGACCTTGACTATACCGATGTTTTTGATGATCTGTTTAGTAAATACACTTCTTCAAGAAAGCTTGAAAAGGTGAAAACCTCGGGACTCGGCAGCTTATATCAGCTTACCTATACGGTAAAGCTTAAGGACGATAAAAAGGAAAAGGAATTTATAGACAATATCCGTTGCAGAAACGGAAATCTTGAAATCGTGTGCAATTATCGCACGGTTTCAAATGAGGAGCTGTGATTATTATGAAAAGATTGAGCGTTATACTGTCGATTGTTTTGTCGGCGCTTATTCTTTCTTCATGCGGCGGCAAAAATACGGCAAGCGCACTGACTTCATCGGGCGGCAAAAAGGATTCGTCTGTTTCAACCGCTGAAATGGACTTCGACTTTTCAAAGAGCGACACCGAATACGATTATGATGAGTCCGAGGCAAAGACTGTAAGCGACAGTGAGGACAGTGTAAAAATAACGGCTGCGGGGACCTATGTTTTAAGCGGACGGCACAGCTCTGTTACGGTGGAAGCGCCTGACAGCGCTAAGGTAAGGCTTGTGCTTAAAAATGCCGAAATATCAAATGCGAACGGACCGGCAATATATATAAAGAATGCCGATAAGGTATGTATAACCGCATATAAGGGTACTGAAAACACCGTGACTGACGGGGCTTCATATTCTTCGGATTACGACGGAACAAATGTTGACGCCGCTGTTTTCAGCAAGGCGGATCTTACCCTTAACGGCGAGGGAGTTCTTAATATAAACGGCAACTATAAATGCGCCGCAGTTTCAAAGGACGACCTTATTATTTGCGGACTTACCCTTAACGCAAAAAGCGTGGGAAGCGCAATAGAGGGCAAGAACTGTGTAAAGATAAAGGACGCCGCAATCACCGTAAATTCGGGTGCGGATGCAATCAAATCAACAAACAGCGAGGACGCAGACAGAGGTTTTGTTTATATTGAATCCGGAACCTGCACCTTAACGGCGGCAAAGGACGGCATACAGGCGGAAAGCGCGGTAAAGCTTTCGGGCGGAGAAATAACCGTTACATCAGGAGGCGGCGCACCCGAAAAGGTATCGTCCGGCGACGGGGATATGAGACGGTTTGAAAGCAGTACCCAAACCGACGATGAAAGCACAAATGGTATAAAGGCAGAAAAGCTTATCATTATCGAGAACGGAACCGTTAATGCGAATTCGGCTGGCGATACCGTCCGTTCAAACGGCGATGTTGAAATAAACGGCGGCAAACTTACGCTTTCTTCGGGTGATGACGGAATACACGCAGATGATTCGCTTATAATAAACGGCGGAGAGATAACCGTAACAAAATCCTATGAGGGATTGGAAGGAAAGACCGTTACTATAACCTATGGCACAATGGATATAACGGCGTCCGACGACGGTATAAATGCCGCGGACGGTAACAGCGCTTCCGGCAACGGAGGCATGCCGAACGGCAATGCTTCAAGCGATGTGTATATCAGTATAAGCGGAGGATATATAACCGTAAATGCTTCTGGCGACGGAATAGACTCTAACGGAAATATCTCCGTATCGGGCGGAGTACTGCTTGTGAGCGGTCCGACAAGCGACGGCAACGGTGCGCTTGATTGCAACGGAACAGCGGAAATAAGCGGCGGAACGGTTGTTTTGTGCGGAAGTTCGGGTATGGCGGAAACATTTTCCGAAAGCTCCTCGCAGGCGTCGCTTATGTATACGCTTGAAAACGCGGCGAAAGCCGGCAGCAGTGTGGCTCTCTCGAATTCGGACGGAAAGGTGATAGCCTCGTTTATTCCGTCAAAGCAGTACACGAATGTGGTTATAAGCTCGCCCGAGCTTAAAAAGGGCAGCAGCTACACGCTTTCTGTAGGCGGAACCGTAAGTGAATGCGATAAAAACGGATATACAAATTCAGGTAAGGTTTCGGGAGCGGAGAGCACAAACAGTGTAGAAATAAGCTCCGTTTCCACAATTTACGGAACAGCCGGAAACAAAAGCGGAATGAAGGGAGGTCCGCAGGGACAGCAGGGCGGTGGATTCGGTAAGGGAAATTCAGCAGGAAATCCGCCTTCAGGCGGGCCCGGTAATTCGAATTCGGACGGCACCGACCGCAAGGCTCCGCCGGAGCTTTCGGGTAATACAAAAACCGCACAGTCATAATAAGTAAAAAAACGCAGGAGCAAAATTTGCTCCTGCGTCAGTTTTTTATAAAAGCCTTGCCTCAAGGTAAAATCTTTTGTCGTTTGCGTGCCCCATTGAAAAAGTTTTTCTCGGGAGAGAGCCGTCCTGCTTAACAGCATCGAACAATTCGCTTTTTTTCATGCCGTCAAAGATAAAGCCGACGGTATCAGGTTTTTCCGCAAGTAAACGCAACGAATTTTCTCCGTGTATGTAATCGACCTTAACGCCCGGATTATCCTTTATGTACCTGTCAATAAACCTTTGCAGTGTACCTACGCACAGCTTTGACGAGGGCTTTACGGATATTTTCCGTTCGCAGCCGCCGTAAACACAGGTAAACTTCTGTGCGTCCGTTCCGCTATAATCGCCGCCCGAAAATTCCGTGAAATCGTGTATCACTTTTTCGGGGTCAGCACCAAAGATCACACGGTAAATAGGCTCGAATTCGAGCGATTCGTCATGTATATTAACTATTTCAACCAGCGCATAGCGTGACTTTTCCGATTTATTAACTCGGTAACACTCCTTTGCGGCGGCGAGGGAATGGTTGCCGTCGCCTACGGCGAAAAGCAGTTTATCTTCGCTGTTTTCAACAAGAGCGCCGAGCGCATCCTGCAATTCGGCGGCGTCTTTTTCACTAAGCGCCGTTCCTGTTATGTGACCGCCGTTCAGCATTAAATCAAAATCGTAAAGCGGCTTTTTACACTCGGTTTTTTTGTCAAGCGGCGCGATTACCGTCATATCGGGGTCGTCTATCAAAAGCATTATATGCGGAAGCTCAAGCGGGGCATCCTTTCGTATTTCAACACGGGGCGGTATACGCTCGGGTACAGTTTCCTCGGTTGCCCTTATAAGCGTTTTACTGCCCTTTTCGTATGAATAATCACACAAATCTATAAGTCCCATAACACCCCTTCGAGTCTTTCCGCCGGTTACGGTACGCTTTATGTAAATAAAGGTGTTTTTAAATTCATTGAAAACGCCGTCTTCTATATACTTTTTCATATTCCCGTTTATTTCGGAGATTTTTTTTGAATTATCGCCCGATAAATAAACCTCCGGGAAAATAAGATTTAAAGCTGACGGCGCGTCGCCGACATAATCCGCGGCGGATTTCCAGTATTGGGGCTCCGATGTATACTGGTCGCAGGCTATTACAGCCCATTTTTCAAAGCCGTTTTTGGGTAAAAGTATGTCCGCAGGTAAAAAAGGTTGTTTCATAATTTTTCATCCTTTAAAAAATGCGGCAAGTTTACTTGCCGCAGCTGTTATTTGTAATAAGAAAATTCTATTGCCGTTATTGCGTCATCAGTCGGATTTATATGAACGGTGATACCGTTTCGGCGGTCCTTTTCGGAAATAAAATAGTCAAGATAATAATTGGTTTCGGAAATTCCGTAAAAATGTGACGGTGTTCCGAGCGTATCAATGATGTCAGTAACAGCCATCTTATTGTTTACACCGTTGATATTAAATTGTGTGTAACTGTCCGGAGAGGTATAAAAGTCATTGGTGATTTTAAATCTTACTATGTTACATTTCTTAAGCTTTACCGAGCTTTTCGAGGAATTGTAGAACTTGGCCTCGATTTTAACGCCGTCCGCGTTTACAAATACCGTATCTACCGAGTCACCTGCGTAAACAAGCGATTCCTTATCGTAGGCGCTGTTTTCTTCAAGCGTCCAACCGAGCTTCTCCAAAACGGTGAGCGATGTGGGAACAGAAAACTCATTGTCGGCAAAGTGCGCGTCAAGCTTGAATTTTTTTCCGAGGTATATATCGGAATAATTTTCCTCGTCGAAAACGCTGATGTCAACATACTGCGGCATAATTTTGTCGTCCGACATTATTTTGGGTCGCTTGACATTATCGGGGACCTTTTTTGCGGTGCTTGAGGTATCTGACTGCGAGACTGAGGATGAAGCGTAATTCTTATCAACAGGGTCGCACGCCGAAAGACACAAAAGCAACGAAAAAATAAGAAATACCGCCGTGAAATAATAGTGTTTTCTCATAATGTTTCCCCCTAAAGTCTATAGTATTATTTTATTCTCCAAACGTCCAAAAGTCAACAGCATTTTTGACTTAACACGCCAGCTATGAGGATATTTTTTTAAGAAAATCACATAAATGCTTTTCCACCGACGGAGTATCCACAAGATAGCTCATACCGTGGTCGGCACCGTCAACAAGTAAAATTTCCTTTTTTCCCGACATTCCCTTATAATTGCGCTCGCTCATTTCAAAGGGAACGAAATTGTCGCTTTTTCCGTGTATAAAAAGTATAGGCACCTTGGAATTTTTGAGTGCTTTTTCTGTGGAAACGCCGTAAATTCCGAAGTGTCCCGTAATAATACAAATCAGATTCATAACCGGGAGAAATACCGAGGCGTTGATGTGAAAGCCTTGCTTTGCAACCTTTTTAATTATTTCGGTAGGCGAGGTAAATCCGCAGTCGGCTATGATTCCCTTTACATTTTCGGGCAGATCAAGCCCTGCCGCAAGCAGTACGGTTGTCGCTCCCATAGACATACCGCCTAAAATTATTTTGGCTTTGGGATCTATATTTTCGATAAAGAATTTTGTCCACGAAACAGCGTCATATCTTTCCTTAACGCCGAATGTAATAAGCTTGCCCTCGCTTTTGCCGTGACTGCGCTGATCCGTAAGTAAAACATTATAGCCTTGCTCGCAGTATAGCTTTACCGCACAGGAAAAATCACGGTCGGCTGACGAGCGGTAGCCGTGGAAAAGAATAACCGTATTATGCGAGTGAATATCAAAATATCGTGCGGCAAGGGTCAGACCGTCGAAGCTTTTGCAGTAGACCCACCGTGACGGCGTAGAATGAATGTAATTAAGTCCCTCTTTTATGACAGGACGGTATTTGTACAAAAAATCGTTTTCCTTTGAGTCTATGTCGGAGGACGAGTCGGTTTTGCGTCGCACAAAGGCTATAAAAAAGAAATACACAGAAAAAGCGACAATAATAAGCAGAACAGCAGCCGCCAAGAAAAAAATAATCATTTTTATCACCCAAATTATATTGCCCGTATTCTTTAAATTTTATTATACGGTTTTTCCGCTTCGGGGGTTCTGTATTCGTGCTTTTCATAAAATCCGATAAGCTTCCCGCTGTCTCTTAACGCTACCATATATACATCCTTGTTTTCTTTCGGATTATGGTATGTAAAAATTATGTTATGCTCTTTATCTGCTTTGAACCAGTCTATTACCGCATCAATCTTTTTGTTCGAGTCTGCGCTATGGCAGTTCTTAAGACTTTTTCCGGTAAGGTTACCGTGATAACGGCTGACAGCCGCCTTGTTCATATAGATTATTTTGCAGTCAAGGTCGCAGATAACAACAGCGGCGGTATCCTGTTCAACAATACTTTTAAAATACTTTTCAAGCATAGCTTTTTTCCTTTAAAGCAAGGGCGCCGCAGAAATTGCGGCGCCCGATGATATTTAGGCTTCTTTGTAATTGCGGGCCTTTTCAAATTCCTCTTGGAGCTCTTCTGACGGTTTTTCGGTCAAAAGCGATACCGCTATAATAAATATGCACGAAATAAGGAATGCCGGCAAAAGCTCGTAAATTCCGAATACTCCGCCGAGCGGCTTTAGGAGAAGCTTCCATACAAAAACCATTACTCCGCCCGATACCATACCGGCAATGGCGCCGGCTCTGTTTGTTCTCTTCCAGAAGAGCGAGAACAGAATTATCGGACCGAAGGTAGCGCCGAAGCCCGACCAGGCAAACGAAACTATTTCAAATATAACGCTGTTTTCGTTCCAAGCGATTACCGTACCTATAACGGTTATTGCCATAAGCATAAATCTTGAAACACGCATAACCTGCTTGTCGTCCGCATCCTTTTTGATTATGCCTTCAAAAAGATTTTTAGAAACCGCAGAGGCGGCTATAAGAAGATACGAGTCGGACGAGCTTATGGTTGCGGCAAGTATTCCTGCCATAATAACTCCGGCAATTACGGGGTGGAACAAAAGCTGAGAAAGGTGAGCAAAAACATTTTCGGCGCCGCTTTTTGTGGCAAGGGCAATATCCGTCGGAAGAATCGCCCTGCCTATAACTCCGATAGAAACTGCGGCGGTAAGCGAAATAACAACCCAAACAGCTGCAATTCTGCGTGAGTTTTTAAGCTCAGAGCTTTTTCTTATCGCCATAAAGCGTAAAAGCACCTGCGGCATACCGAAATAGCCGAGTCCCCACGAAGCGGTGGAAAGTATGGTAAGAAAACCGTACTTTGACGCGTCTCCGAACAGCGGAGCACCCGAAGCGACTTGCTGAACGCCGTTTGCGTCGGTTACGGGGGAGGCGATATTTACAAGTGAAAGATAACCAGGTATATCACGGGCATTGTCTATTACGGCGTTTATACCGCCGGCTTTCACGGTTCCGAATACCAGCACGCCTACAAGAGCTATAATCATAACCACAGCCTGCATAAAATCGGAAGCGCTTTCCGCAAGGAAACCTCCGATCGCGGTATAAATAAGCACAAATACGGCGCCCGCTATCATCATTGAATGATAGGAATATCCGAACAGACCCGAAAACAGCTTTCCGCAGGTTACAAAGCAGCTTGCCGCATAAACGGTAAAGAATATAAGTATAAACATTGCGGAAATTCCGAGTATAAGCTTTTTCTTTTCGTGGAAACGGTTGCTCAAAAAGTCCGGAATTGTTATGGAATCACCCGAAACAATCGAATAAGCGCGAAGTCTTTTTGAAACAAGCAACCAGTTTATGTATGTTCCTACGGCAAGACCTATCGCGGTCCATGCGGCATCCGCCAGTCCGCACCAATAGGCAACGCCGGGAAGACCCATCAAAAGCCATCCGCTCATGTCGGACGCTTCGGCGCTCATTGCCGCAACCCACGGTCCCAGCGAGCGACCGCCCAAAAAATAGTTTTCCGAATTTGCCTGTGCCTTTTTTGCAAAGAATACGCCTATCAAAATAACTATAAGCATATACCCTACCATTGCAAACAGAATTTGCAATTTGTCATTCATTTTAACCATCCTTTCCTTCAAACCCGATTATTTTAGCCTACAAAAGCATCATTTCAACATAATAGCATAATAGCCGAAATTTGTAAATAATTAAAATAATTTTACTATCAGCGGAACTATATATGTTACGAAGGTTACTATTGCGCCCGCGCTTAATACGCCGAGCAGTATTGACGGAAACGCCTTTTTAAGCGGCATTTCAAGCATTGCGGCTATAAGCGCGCCGGTCCAAGCGCCGGTACCGGGGAGCGGTATGGCAACGAAAATAAAAAGTCCCCAAAAAGCGTATTTCTGCACTGTTTCCGATTTGCTGTTCGCTTTATTTTCAAGCCTTGTTACAAGTCCGTTAAGACGGGGCATCTTTTCACGCATAAACGCAAATACCTTTTTTATAAAGATTATTATAAACGGAACGGGGACAAGATTTCCGATTACTGAAACGATTACCGCAACAGGGAACGGAAGTCCTCTGCCAACACCTATAGGAATAGCGCCCCTAAGCTCTATTACCGGAACCATCGCAATCAAAAATGTGGTGATTACTTTGCCTATGAAAGTGTTTAAAAAACTCATAAAAGTACCTCCGAATATTATCTGATTGATGAAATCAGCTTTTTTATGCAGGCAATTATAAATTTAATATTTACCGCCGCAATAAGAAGAATACACAACGCCTGAACCGCCGCGCAGTAGGGCAATTCCATTACCGAAAAAGCGGTTTGTATAATAATTATTACCGTATTTGCCGCCACATGACCGCCGTAGAGGCTGAACGGTAAATACTTTCTTGAGTTTACGGCTCTTATTATAAACACCGCAAGATAGCTTAAAAGTGTAGCCACGGCAGCTCCCTGAACACCCAATGGCGACGGAATAAGAATAAAATTAAGGACAATATTTATAACGGCACCGGCAAGGGCTGTTATAAACGAAAGTCCGCTTTGTTTTGTGACCACATAAACAGTACCCACAAAGGAGGTGAAAGCGGTAAAAATCATAGCGCCCGAGAGTACGGGAACATACCTCCAAGCCTCATAGTATTCCTTTGCGGCAAGTATTCTTATTGCGGATTTGGAAAGAGCTATAATAAATGAGCCTGCCAAGAACATTACCGCCTGAAAGGAACGCCACACGCCCGAGAAGAATTTTATGTGTTCTTTCCTGTCTCCGTGCGATTCTGTAACGGCGGAAAACTGCCACGCCTGCATAAACATAGTCGAGACTAAGGTGAGAACGGTCGGTATTTTGTATGAGACCGTGTAAAGTCCGTTAGCGGTCTGACCTATAAACCCGTTTACCATATATCGGTCGGAAACGCTTGTTATCCACCAAAAAATTGTGGTGGGAATAAGCGGTATGCTGTATTTCAGCATTTTAATAAAAGCAGACTTTCTCGGATGCGGAGTGAACTGCCGCCACAGCTTTTCTTTAAAGAAAAGAAACAGTGTGCTTAAAAAGTCCGCCAGCACAACGGAAAGCACATAACCCGTCACGCCGATTTCAAGCACCGCAAGGAAAAGGATATTAAAGCCTATTACTATTGAGGTGTTAAGTATCCCCTGTACCGCAAACAGCGCAGTATTGCCGGTAGCTCTTACAAATTGGGAGCAGAGGGCATGGTAACATGACGCCATTGTGTAAACAACGATAAGCCAAACATACCCATTAAAGCTCTTTACCGTGCAAAGTATCGGAGCAATTATAATAAATGCAAGCGAGCCTGCGGTTATTACGGCAAAGCCTGCGGTAAAAATGCTTCGTCTGCCCCTTTCGTTATCAAGCGCAAATCTAAACACGCCCTCGGTAATTCCGAGTGAAATTATCGGGAAAAGCATATTTGCGGTTTGCGTTATAAGATCGGCAGTGCTGTAATCGGCAGGTGAAAGATATCCGGTGTAAAACCTGACCATAAAAAAAACCAGTATTTTAGAACCGAAAGTGCCGGCGCTTATAAGAAAGGTATTGGAAAGCAGGGTTTTATATTTATTCATATAAAAGCGGTTTCCTTTCCGTCTTTTAATCAAAAAACACATATATAATAACACAAGTCAGCCGCAAAAGCAATTAATATATGTGTTAAGAGCCGATTTTTGCAAAAAAATCTTGACAAAACGGTATTAATATAATATCATTTATGATATGCCGCTGTGGTGGAATAGGCAGACACAAGGGACTTAAAATCCCTCGGTAGCGATACCGTGCCGGTTCAAGTCCGGCCAGCGGCACCAAAAAACGGCAAGCACCATAGGATGCTTGCCGTTTTTTAATTTTTTACGGAATATACAAAAGCCGTTCGAAGCGGTAAAAAGCGCAAGGCAGATTTTGTCATTAAAAACAGGACGGCTTCATAGTATTAAAACGGGATGTGATACGATGGAGTTTATTAAATACGGGGGAATAGCAATACTGTCTGTCGGTGCGCTTGCGGTTTTAATTTGTGCGGTAAGAACGCATAAACCGTTCAAAGCGCTTTTTATAAATTTTCTCGCAAGTGCCGCTGTGACGGCGTTAATCGATTTAACTGCGCGGTATACGGGCGTTAATATCCCGATAAACGAATGGACGGTATCCGGTGCGGCGGTATTTGGGGTACCGGCTGTAATAGGCATTGTTATTATGCCTATAATTTTTAAATAAAAAAATTCTCGTAAAAGGTTGCCGAATGTGATAAAATAAATTTAAGCGGGGTGTTTTAATGCTTAAATTTATTTTCGGATTGCCGGCTTCGGGTAAGACCCATACCGTTATGCAAATGATTAAAGAGGATGCGCAAAACGGCAGACAGTCGGTTTTGCTTGTTCCCGAGCAATTTTCCTTTGAAAGCGAACGCTCGGTACTTAAAACGCTCGGCGACAGGGCGGCAAGGAGCGTCAGCGTAATGAGCTTTTCAAGGTTATGCGACGAGATTGGCCGTAACACGGGCGGTATTGCGGGCAGAACGCTTAATGACGGTGATAAGGTTATTTTTATGAACAGGGCGCTTTCCGCGGTTGAAAAGGAGTTGAAGCTTTGGCCGGGCTACTGCCGTTCGGTTGCCTTTGCAAAGACTATGCTTGATACGGTGGGCGAATTTAAGATAAATTCCGTTACACCGCAGGATATAAGAAATGCCGCACTGTCGGTCGGCAGCGGGAAGCTTTCGGCAAAGCTTAACGATACGGCGCTTATTTACGAGACCTACGATACACTTACAGGCGAAAAATTTATCGACCCTGCCGACGCACTCACAAAGCTTTACAGACAGCTTGAACAGTTTAAATATTTCCGAAATAGAACAGTATACATAGAGTCGTTCAAGGGCTTTACGGGTCAGCAGTTTAAAATTATCGACCGTATTCTGGCTCAGGCAGACGATGTTACAGTTGCTTTGACCGATGATATAAGACTTCAAAAGGAATTTAATATTTTTTCCAATATCAGAAAAGCGGAGGAAAGAATAAGAAAATCCGCAAAAAGATTCGGGGTAGAAGAAGCGGAGCCGATTTTCCTCGGCGAAAGCAGATATAATTCAAAGTCGCTTTCCGCACTCGAACGCCTTATTGCGGGCGGCGAGCCGGTTTTGTCAAACGGGGAGGGAATAACGGTTTGTAAAGCGGCGCTTATGTTTGATGAGGCTGAATTTGCTGCACGTACCATAAGACGGCTTGTGCGCGAAAACGGTATCCGCTACCGTGATTTTGTAATAATCGCAAGAGACGCCGAGCAGTACGAAACCGCGGTTTTATCCGCTTGCGCCCAAAACGGAATACCGTGCTTTGCGGACAGGCGTATTCCGCTGGCGTCGTTTCCCGTGTCGGCGGCAGTAAGCGCCGCGGCGGAAACGGCGCTCAACCCTACAACAGACGCAATACTGCGCTTTAATAAAACGGGGCTGGGCACTCTTTCCGAGGAGGAGATATCCGTTCTTGAAAACTATACGGCGCTTTGGGGTATAAGCGGTGATATGTGGGGAAACGAATGGGATATGAACCCAAAGGGTTTTGTTTCCGAAGAGCAGTCCGATACAGATGCGGATACCCTTAAAAAAATCAACGAATTGCGGATAAAAGCGTGGAAACCGCTTGAAAAATTTATATCCGATTTTAAAGGTACGGCCGCCGATATGGCGAGGGCGTGCGTAGAGCTTTTATTTGTATGTGATGCCCCCGAAAAACTTGCCATAACCGCACGCAAATACGCCGCCGGCGGCAACGATTGGTCGGGCGACGCATTAAAACAATCCTACGATAAATTTATGAAACTGCTTGACAGTACCGTTACCTGCTTCGGTGACGCAAGCCTTAAAAAAAGTGATTTTTGCGAGGCGTTAAAGCTTGCGGTTTCGTTTGACAGCGTCGGTACTGTGCCGAGGACGCTTGATGAGGTCACATTCGGCTCGGCGGACAGAATACGCCCGTCACGGCCTAAGGTAGCTTTCATATTAGGCGCAAATCAGGGTGTTTTTCCAAAAACGGTAACCGCCGCAGGCGTTTTTTCAGCTAATGAACGGGCTAAGCTTATAGAGTCGGGCATTGAGATATCGGACGGCGCGGCTGACGCTATGACAGACGAGGATTATCTTGTTTACTGCAATCTTTGCTGTCCGTCGAACAGGCTGTATATTTCCTATTCGTCCGGAGGATTAACGGGTGAAAAATCAGAGCCTTCTGCCTTTGTAAGTGAAATTACCGAGAATATTCCCTGCAAAACGGTCACGGAACCGCAGGAAAAGCTCAGCACGGACAATTTGCCCGAAACCGCCGAAAGCGCATATTCAGCCTATTGCCGCAGAGGAATTTTCGGCGGCAGCGATGCCGCCACCTTAAAAGCTGCGTTTACTGACGATTATATTAAAAAGGCTGAGTATCTTGAGGACAGGCTATCGGGCAAGCCCTTCTCGGTAACGGCGGATACCGCCGCCGAGCTTTACGGCAGGGAAATAGGTATGTCTGCCTCAAAATTTGATACATACAGAAGATGTCGGTTTTATTTTTTCTGTAAATACGGTATCGGCGCCAAAAAGCTGCAGCCGGCGGAATTTGATGTGCTTCAAAGGGGAACTATTGTACATTTCGTGCTTGAGAAGCTTGTCGGAAAGTATAAAAAGAGCCTATCACAGCTTGACGGAAATGAGCTTGACAGGCTTGTGGATGAATACATAAACGAATACCTTGACGGTGTTGCGGGCTACCGAAGCGTTGAGACGCAAAGAGGAAATTTTTTGGTGTCAAGAATTTCCCGTTCGCTTAAAGAGGTTGTAAAACAGCTGGCAAGGGAATTTGCCCAAAGCGAATTTAAGCCTGTCAGCTGCGAGCTTAAAATAGGCGGTAAGGACGCTGATATTCCGGCTCTTAAAATGCCGTATGACGGGGGAAATATAATCCTCTCGGGCAGTATTGACAGGGTGGATGAATATAACGGTTATATCCGTGTTATAGATTATAAAACGGGAAGCCGTAAATTCAAGCTCCCCGATGTTCTGTTCGGTCTTAATCTGCAAATGCTTATCTACCTCTATGCCGCCGTAAGAAACGGCGGACTTGACGACGGGAAAGCGGCAGGGATACTTTATATGCCGTCAAAACGGGATGTTAATGACACGGGAATGGCTATGAACGGACTTATAAGAAACGATAGCGAAATTGTATCCGCAATGGATAAAAATATGTCGGGCGAGTTTGTTCCTAAGCTAAAGCTTAATAAGGACGGCACGGTGAGCCGACAGTGTACATCCTTTATTTCGGATAAGGATTTTTCAAGCATATTCGATTACATAGAAAAGCTTATGCGCGAGACCGGTAACGGTATAGCGAGCGGAGATATAGCCGCTTCGCCGCTTGACGGCAGAGATTCGCCTGCCTGTAAATACTGTGATTATTCTGCGGTTTGCGGCAGAGAGGGCGCACCGTGCGAGCGTGTGCCGGATTTAAAGAACGAGGAAGTATTTGAAAAAATGGGGGAGGCTCCGTTAAATGGCATTCAAACCGACAAATGAACAGCAGTCAGCTATCGATACTAAGGGAAATGTTCTTGTATCGGCGGCGGCAGGATCGGGAAAGACGGCGGTGCTTGTTGAAAGAGTTATAAACAGGCTTACCGATAAGGTCTCGCCGATAAGTGCGGACAGACTGCTTATAGTTACATTTACAAATGCGGCAGCTGCCGAAATGCGTACAAGAATTGAAAAACGGCTTGACGGCGAATGCCGCAAAAACCCTGACGATATAGGGCTGCTAAAGCAAAAAAGGCTTTTGGGCAGCGCTAAAATATGTACGATAGATTCCTTTTGTATAGATCTTGTCCGTGAAAATTTTGAAAAAACGGGGGTTTCGCCCGATTTTAAAATGAGCGACGGATATTCCCTCCGCCCGATAAACGAGGCGGTACTGAGCGAAATTTTAAAGGAATATTATGAAAAATCCGACCCTGTGTTTTTTAAGCTGCTTGATACGGTGGGTGCGGAATATGACGACGGAGATTTTTCGGACTTTATATTGGAAATTTATGAATACAGCCGTCAGCTTCCATACCCCAAAAAATGGTTTGCGGAGCTTAAGACCGGCTATTCTGACGACGGCTTTACAAAGCAAAGCAAATGGTATGCTCCGGCGTTAAAAAGAGCAGCGGATATTGCGGACGGATGGACAAAAGCGATAGCCTCTGTCTCGGATATGCTGTTTGCGGACGAAAAGGCTTATGACGCATATTCGGAATCCTTTAGGCTTGCCGCAGGCTGCGCCGAAAGACTGCGCCTTGCCGCCGATACCGGGGATTGGGACGCAATATTTAAAGCGACAAGAGAAATCTGTTTCGGCAACCTGCCGAGAGCAAACGGACTTTCGGGCTCGCCTGCCGCGAAAACCGCAAAGACCGCTTGGAAGTGTTTTTCAAAAGACCGTGAAGCACTCCTTAAAACCTTCTATGCGGATTCAAAGGAAATTTCGGAGCAATTATCGGAACTGAGCGGGCCTGTCGGCTTGCTGTCAGATATACTTACCGAATTTGACGAACGGCTTTTTGCGGAATATTCAAAGCGCAATACATTCACCTTTCACAATACCGAGCATCTGGCGCTTAAGCTTTTAACAGACGGTGCGGAGGAGCTTATATCCTGTTATGACGAGGTGATGGTTGACGAATATCAGGACACGAACGATTTGCAGGATACACTTTTTTATATACTGTCGGACAGCGGCAAAAAGCTTTTTGCGGTAGGAGATGTAAAGCAGAGCATTTACGGCTTTAGGGGAGCCAATCCCGAAAATTTCTTAAAAAAGAAAAATTCCGCCGTTCCGGTTTTAACGGCAGGGGAAAATGAGCCTAAAAAAATCATTTTAGGTGCCAACTTCCGCTGTAAGCCGGAGGTTTGTGATTTCATAAACTTTTTCTTTTTCAATATGATGACCGAGAAAACAGGCAGTATTATATACAACGACGAGGAAAAGCTTATCCCCGCGGCGGTATATCCGAAAACCGATATTCCGCCGGTTAGGTTTGATATTTTAAGCATCAAGGGTACGGCGGAGGAACGATTGGTTGCCGAAGCCGCGCATATTGCGGAATTTATAAAGGAAACCGTAAATTCCGAAGAGTGCATAAAGGCTGATGATAATACGCTCAGAACCGCGCGGTATTCCGATTTTACAATTCTTTTGCGTAACGCAAAGAATAAGGCACCCGTTATTGCCAAGGAGTTAAGAAAAAACGGCGTTCCCGCCGAATACAGCGTTGAGGGATATGCCGAAGCTAAGGAAATATCGGTGTTTTTAAGTTTGCTTAAGGTTATAGACAATCCCGACTCTGATATTGAACTGCTGACGGTTTTAATGTCACCGATATTCGGATTTACCGCTGACGAGACAGCAAGGCTCAGAATAGGCAAGCGTTCGGGCAGTCTTTACTCGGCTTTGGTTTTCGCTTCCGAAAACGGCTCCGCAAAAGCGGTAGAGGTAATGTCCGCCCTCGAAAAATACCGACTTTCGGCTGTCACCTGTCCGCTTGCGAAATTTGTGTCGGATCTGCTTGCAAAAACCGATTATCTTAATATCGCTTCGGCAGGGGAGGACGGTCTTCGCCGCAGAAATAATCTTCTTTTGCTTATAAGCTACGCCGATCAGTACGATGCGGACAATTCGGGCAGTATCGGTGGATTTGTAAAATACATACTTAAGCAGTCACAGCACGGTATGAGGTCGGCGGCAGTCACCTCGGGGACGGACAGCGTAAAAATTATGAGCATACACGCCTCAAAGGGACTGCAATTCCCGGTTTGCATTATAGCGGATACCACAGTGCTGTTTAATGACGCCGACGCACGCTCAAAAGCAATATACAGTTCAGAACTCGGGATAGGTTTTTCGTATTATGACGAGACCGAAAAGGTTAAAAAAACAACCGTGGGAAGGGAAATTATAGTCAGCGATATACGCAGGCGTTCTGCCGAGGAGGAACTGAGGCTTCTGTATGTCGCTATGACAAGAACGCAGGATAAACTTTTGTTTATCGCATCATTCAATGACGCGGGAAGGACGGTGACGGAAACGGCATACGAATTATCTGCGGCGTCAGGTGCGGCGGACGAGGTGTTTTTAAGACAGCGTTCGTATGCAAAATGGCTTATTTCGGCACTGCTTCTGCATCCTGACGGCTCTGTTTTAAGGGCGGATAACAACGGGATTATTCCGATACCGACAGACAGCCGTATTGAAATTAATATTACCGAGCCTAAAGAAAAAGACGGCGAAGCCGAAACGCCCGAAACACGGTTTTTACCCGATGAAGGGCTTGCGGCAGAGCTTAAAAAAAGGATTTCATACGAATATCCGTACGCTCCGCTTTTCGGAATCGAATCAAAAAGCTCAGTTTCCGCGCTTGCAAATAAAGCCGAAAGCGATAAATTTGCCTTTTCCGCAAAGCCATCGTTTATGTGCGGCGGTGGTATAACAGCCACGGAGCGGGGTACGGCTATGCACAAAGTTATGGAATTTATAAATTTCGGCAATGCGGATAACATAGAAGAAGAAATTGAACGCCTGTATGAATGGCAGTATATTACCGAGAGGGAAGCAAACGCCGTTTCAAGGGAAAAGCTCAGCAATTTCTTTTCAAGCGAAATATTCAGCCGAATAAAAAGATCCCAAAATGTTCAGCGTGAGATGCGGTTTTTGACCGAACTTCCGGCAAAACGGATAGACCCTTCGCTTGACAGCCGTTTTGATAATGAAACGGTAATCGTGCAGGGTGCGGTGGATCTTCTGTTTGAGGAAGATGACGGAATAGTTGTTCTTGATTTTAAAACCGACAGAACGGACGACCCCGAACAGCTAAGAGAGGCTTACGGCGAACAGCTTTCAATTTATGCCGCGGCGTGCCAAAAGATTTTTGAAAAAAAGGTCAAGCAAAAGGCAATATATTCATTTGCGCTCTCGGAGCTTATTGATATAAAATAATGTGTTTGACAACGGGTTTAAATAAGAGTATACTCTTGGTTGGACGGTGATTTTTTTGCTTTTAACTTTTGCTTTTTTTGCGTTCGGCTATTTTTCCGGCAGTATTTTGTTTGCCCGCATTTACGGTTCGCTTTTAAATAAGGATATAATAGGCAAAAGCAAGGACAAAAACCCCGGCGCCGCAAACGCTTTTACCTGCGGTGGTTTCTTTTGCGGCACCCTTACACTTGTAGGAGATCTGTTTAAAGGGTTCATACCTGTTTTTCTCTATCTTTATTTGACAAAAAATGCCGGTCCGGGCACAGCTCTTGTTATGGTGGCACCGATACTCGGTCATAATTATTCGGTGTTTTATCATTTCACAGGCGGAAAGGGCATAGCGGTATCGTTCGGTTGCCTGTTGGGGCTTCTTCCTTATGCTGTTCCCGTGCTTATACTGGCGGGAGTTTATATAACTCTTTCGGTTGCCGTTGTTGTCTCGCCAAACTATTACCGCAGTATCACAGCTTATACGCTTGTAACTGTGATTGCGTTTTTTGCGGTAGAGCCGTTCGGTATAAAAACCGGAATGGGAATTATCTCGGTGCTTATAATAATAAAGCATCTCGCAAGCCGTGAGGAAAGGCGAAAAATCCGCTTTTCCGTACCGCTGTGTCGATTTTTAAAACGGCATGTATAGGGCACTTTAAGCGGAATAGCATATAAGCTTTAGTAACAGATTTAAAAATTATACGGCAAACAAAAGGAAAGCTCATATAAGGGTGCATGTATTTTTTGCAGTAGATTAGTATATGGAAATACCATTGAAATCTAAATCGCTTTAGTTTGGACTTCAATGGCATTTTTTTATTTCTACGCTCCGTTGACTTTTTGTTGCTGATTTATCGGTGTACACAGTGGAATTAATTTGTTATTATATAGTTACGGTACCGGAATATTCAGCGAGGTGATTTTTAATGACAATAGGTCAAACTATAAAACTTTACAGAAAAGAAAAAAATTTCACTCAAAGCGAGTTGGCAGAACTGATAGGAGTTTCCACACAAGCAATTTCAAAATGGGAAACAGACTCCGGAATGCCGGATATCTCACAAATTGTTCCACTTGCACGTGTTCTTGAAATATCAACTGACAAGCTTTTGGGATATACTGATTCCTCTTTCAAAAAAGAAGTAAATGAAATCCGTCAAAAGTTCGGTGGAATCAATTTTATAAGTGATTTAAATTACGCTGAAGAGCTGTTTTTGCTTACTTCTAAATTTTTCAATAAACATCCTGATGTTTCTGATATTGCGGTTGTGACTTTAGAAACATATATAGAATTGTTTGCCAAAGGAAAAATCAATATATCAAAATCGGCGTTTTTGGCAGAATGCGAACGTTATGGAAATAGCATTTTTAGATATGAAACTGTTGCGGATCGCATTTACAAAACATATTATTTGATGTCCAGAGCATACGATTTGTGCGGAGACCAGAAGAAAGCAGAAAGCTATTTGCAAAATCTACCGTATGTTTTTGGTTTCAGGGATTATTGGGAGGCGGAAATTGCTTTTGCGGATGGCAAAAATGATGTTGCATTAGAAAAAGTGAAAAAAAGTTTTGCGCAGATGGCTCGATTTACTTCTCGTTGCATAAGACTTGCAGGAAGAATAATTCGTGCCGAAGGAAAGAGCGATGCAAATAAAATAAGTCTTGAATTGGATGAGTATATGTTAAGACTGATAAATGCATTTTTATCAGGGGGCAACTATTTGCCGCATAGGCAGATTGCTCAAAAGACTTGCCTCTTACCCGGTTTGGTTTCCCAAAATATTAAAATAGGTAATTACGATAAGGCACAAGAGTATATGTCAGAATTATTGAAAACGCGGGATGAGTATTTTGCCTGTATCGATAATCCGACCGATAAGCACTGTCTAATGTTTATTGAGGGTGATACAGACGGGTCTTGGGGTGCCACAAAAGAAAAAATCAATGAACGAGTATCAAGTGCAGAAAAAGCTTTGAAACAAATTTGATTTCCGGTGACATGGTTAAAATTTTCACTAACCAATCGAATAAAACTCTTTTTTGTAGTGGTTTGTTGCTTTTAATTTTTTTCAAAAAACTTAATGCGATTGCCACAGGAATCGACAATCGCATTAATGGTATATTTCTTATTGTCATAGTGTATGGATTATGCGCTGCACATTTTCATTACTAAGTTATGCGGCAGTATTTTTGCCAAAACTCTGTAAAACTTGTAAAAAGCGAGGTTTGTGTATACGCCTTTTTTGGCAGCAGAAGCTTTAAGCGATTTACGAGCCATCACGGACGGATTTACACGGGGCAGGGTATCAAATGTATGGCTTGAGCCGGGGGTAATGCCGGCAACAGGCAAAAATTCCGTGTCCATAGGACCGGGGCATACGGCAAGTACATTAATCTTGCGGTCCTTAAGCTCAGAACGGAGCGCTTTTGAAAGACTGAAAACATATGCCTTTGTGGAGCAATAAACCGCCATTCTTGTATTAGGCGCAAATGCCGCTATGGAGCAGGTGTTTATGATTTCGGAATTTTCCTTCATAAACGGCAGGGTGACTGAGGTTATAACGGTCAGCGCTTCGCAGTTAAGGCGAACCATTCCGCCGTTGTCCTCGGCGCTCAGCTCGTCAAAATTGCCGAGTCTTCCGAAACCGGCGTTATTTATTAAAAGCGAAACTTCGGGCTTCAGCTCTGAAAGCAAGGAAGTATATTCCTTTATACATTCTTCCTTTGTGATGTCAAGCGGCAGTATTCTTACCTTTTTGCTGATTTGCTCTGCCACTTCCTTAAGCTTATCCTCACGCCGCGCAATAAGCCATATTTCATCCAATTCACGGCGGCAGTTTGCGGTTTCAAATGCATACTCTTTTCCAAGTCCTGAGGAGGCACCCGTAATAACTGCAATTTTCATTGAATTCACTTCCCTTTAAAGGTCATTATACGATATTTGCAGGTTTTTTTCAAGAAATAATTTTACCGCCGCATTTGCGGCGGTAAAATATCACTTAATAAACTGTTTTGCAAAGTCCTTACAGTACAAATTAAGCTTATCAAAATCCATGGCGTTAATATAATAGCTTTCAAGCTCATCGTGAACCGCTTTTGCGCCCGCAAGAGTTTCACAAGCCGTGCAGAGAAGCTCTTTTATCACCTTTTTATTAAATTTTATTCTTTCACGGCTTAAATGCAGCTGCGAATACGAAACAAACCGCCTTGCGTGTATCCGCCTTTCCTTTCCGTCAAATCGGTTATAATCGTTTTCGGTTACAAAAGCTATTTTAAGCTCGGGAATTATGATATGGTCGGTTATAAGACCGGGTAAGAACGGATTTTTTACGGTTATGGTTTCATATCCGTTTTTCAGCGCGTATTCCCGTACCTGCTCCATAATTATATTTGAAGCGCTGCCGTAGGAATCGTTTATGACTATTTTCTCCGTTACCTCATTATTGATTGTATCTGTAAACGAAACTATACCTTGTGGCGTAATTCCGCCGATAAATCTTATCCATTCCCTGCCGGAGACGCTGTTTTTGTTTATCGGTATGGTTTTTCGGCAAAGCCGCTGTGCGAATTCCTCGGTTTTTAATTTGTCGGTACAGGCGAGAGCGGTTTTGTAATTGTCGAGTATTATTTCTCCCGCCGCCCTTATATACTGCGCTGCCGTGCGGTGAAGCGCCTTGTTGTAAACCGTTGCGCTTATCACCTTGCTTTCGTTTCCGTCAAAACAGCCGTCATTCCAAAATTCACCGAAATTAAGTATTTTTTCACATACGCCGGGGTATGACGGGTCAACCGTATGAGGCGCTGTTCCGTCCATTATAATGCGCTTTTTTTGCGGTAAAATTACCGCGTCCAGAGAATCGGGATCCGAGCTGCACGGACATCTTAAAGTTTTAATACCTGCCTTTTCCGCATAATCGGCAATTTTCTTCATAAACGAGGATTTGCCTGTGCCGGGGCCGCCCTTGATAATAAAGCATCGCCATTCGCCGTCAGGCAAATAGGCCTTATCAAAAACAGAATAAAAGCCTTCGCAGGAATTTGCGGCTAAAAAGTATTTTAAGTTGTTCTTTTCCATAAATCACCCTCCAAACATTATATACTATTCCCGTAAAATACTTTTGACACATCAAGAAAAATGTGTTATTATATATGGGAGTCGGTCAGACGGTTGCGGATAGAAATATCTGAGGAAAGTCCGAGCCCCGCAGGGCAGAATAGCGGCTAACGGCCGCCGAGGGGGACCTTAGGGAAAGTGCAACAGAGATAT
>ERZ773178.98-NODE-98-length-92819-cov-6.658963_pt1 | contig 92819 bp, 78 predicted proteins | sample MGYA00580533_ERZ773178 | MGnify/ENA primary metagenome ERZ773178 (study PRJEB29015, sample SAMEA2737859) | human gut metagenome | biome: human gut; feature: human-associated habitat; material: faeces | place: China | collected 2012 ...
TTCATTTTTAAGTGGTCCCACTTGGGCTTGAACCAAGGACCCCCTGATTATGAGTCAGGTGCTCTAACCAGCTGAGCTATAGGACCTACACTTGCGTGTGTTAAAGTGGTTAGCCTTTAACGGGTGCAAATATAGTGTTTTATTGAAATTCGGGCAAATATTGGAGGGCTTTTTTTTGATGGTTCATGGGAGATACCGTAAATTTATTTACATTTGCGTGTAGATGAACTTATTAGTATAATTGATAAAATTCGTGGTGTGAAAATTTGTTTGTTAGTGATAGGAAAGACAGATGCGGAGTTTGTACGGGCGGGGATTGCCGAGTACGAGAAACGTTTGAAATATTATATCCCTTACGAAATGAAGGTGATTCCGGATGTGCGGAACACGAAAAACATGAGTGAGATACAACAAAAAGAACGTGAGGGAGAATTGTTGTTGGGGCAGTTGGAGGCGGCGGATTACGTGATTTTGTTGGATGAGAAAGGAAACGAGTATACTTCGAAGGCTTTTGCGGACTTTTTGGCACAGAAGATGCTGACAAGTATGAAACGACTTGTATTTATTATCGGGGGGCCTTACGGTTTTTCGGAAGAAGTATATAAACGTGCAAATATGAAAATATCACTATCCAAGATGACTTTTTCTCATCAAATGGTGAGGATGATCTTCACGGAACAATTATATAGGGCAATGACTATATTGAAAGGAGAACCTTATCATCATGAATAAAGCGAGGGTGAAAAGCATGAAGAAGTTTTGGCTTGTACTATCACTTGCCATGTTCTGTTTGATCGTGGGCTCTTTGTGGGAGTTTTCTCTGAATGATTGGTCTGCGGACAAGAAACTGTTTCTTTTTCAAGAACGGTTGAAATTCGAGGAGAAGCGGCTTGATGATCACTTGCGGAAACTGGATCACGAGGCAGAGCGGAAAAAGCCGGAATGGAAAGGTAAGCAGTCAGTGCTAGTTGGCTTTAAGGGGAGTAAGTTAGTTTATTGGAGTAACGAGAGAGTGGGATCGCCTCGTTTGTACGAGATATTGTCTTCGGGGAGTGATTTCGTGAAAATTAATAATCTTTATTTTGATGTTCGTAAACATGCCGTCGGGGATACGGTTTATTATGCGCTCTTGTTTATAAAGGAGGATTACCCGTATTCGAGTAATTACGTGAAAAGTCATTTTAACCCGTCGTTAGGTGAGAACTTGGATGATGCGAGTAAGGTGATTATTCGGGAAGCGTGGGAAAAAGGGGGACAGCTCGTGTACAACCGGGACGGGAGACCGTTGTTCAAGATCGAGAGTCAGGTGGAGCGTGGGGATGTTGTACCCACTTATTTTCTGTTGATTCCTTACATCATGTTCCTTCTCCTGCTGTTCTATGCTTACGAAATATCTTTGGACCGGGCCCGGTCGTTCCGGATGCAATTATTCCACGTGTTCGGTTTCTTTTTTCTCATTGTGTTGTTGCGTTCCTTGATGGTTGATTACAAGGTTCCGCAAGTGCTTTATTCTCTACCTATTTTCACGGCGAGTCAGATTGGGGGACGGTTAATCGTGTCGGTGGGGGATTTGTTTGTCACAATGTTCTGTCTGGCACATTATTTTTTTATTACCTTTAACAAGCTGAAAATAAAGTATGACGAGCCCCGTTTGGTGCGTTATAAATATATATTCCTTGTGGGATTCGTGATAGGCGTGTTTTTTTACACGAATTTGTTACACTTTTCGATTAACACGTTGATCGAGAGTACGCAGGTCAGCTTGAATATAGCCCGTCTTATTAATGTCGATTTCTCGTCGATCGTGGCTTTTATCACCTTGATTATTGCCGGGATGGGATTTATCGTGCTGATCAACAGTTCTGTGCGTTATTTTCAGAATTTATTCTCTATCAGTCAAGCGTTTTTTGGGGTAACTGGTGTACTTGTTTTTTGTGCAGCGCTTTGCTATTTTTTTAATTTCTCTTTGTCCCCGTTGGAGTGTCTTTTTCCGTTATCGCTTTACCTGTTGTTTATTCTAGGGGTGTATTTGATGAAACAGGATGCCCAAAAGAGTATTTTTATGATCGCACTCGTGGTGGTCTGTATTTATATCATTTTTCTGGCAAAGAGTAGCGAGATCCATCGGGAACAAGGGGTGAGGGCAAGTTTTGCGAACGAGATTATCAAGGAAAGAGATCCAATTTTTGAGCATAAATTACTGGAAATCAATAATGAGATAAAGCAAAGCCAAAAGGTGGATTCACTGGTGAAGTTGGGGGATTCGGATTTGTTGTCTGCTTGTATTTCAAACGAATTACTGGATATGACGGGATTTTACTATGCTTGTCAGGCGATGATATGTGATCCTCGGGATTCGATATTGTTGACGCCAACTTCCGAAAAGTATGGTTGTGACGAGTATTACGATAAGTTGATTGATAGTTTGGGAACTCGTATCGGTTACACTTCGTTTTTCTACATAAAGGATTTTGACGGGGTAGTTGAGTATCTCGGTCGTTTTTCTTTTTCTACACCTCGGGGTGGTAGTTGCGTGTATATTCGTTTCGAGTCGAAAAATCGCCATGAAGGGATCGGGTATGCTCAAATTTTATCGAGGGAGATCGGTGTGGAGAAAGAGGCGCGTTATCCTTATTCTTATGCAAAGTACAAAAGTGGGATACTGGTGGATTCCAAGGGGGACTTTAGTTATCCACGTTATTTGGAGCGTTTCGGGAAGATCGAACACGCCCGGATTATGAACATGGACGGATTTTCACACATGGTGATTCCCGTGGAGAATGACGGGGTGTGTATTGTGAGTTTGGGGGATGACGTGTTCGCACTTTACTACTTGAATTTGTTGTACGCTATTTTTGTTTGTGCAATCCTGACTTCTTACGGGATGTTTTTCCGGTTTGATGGGGGATGGGGAAGTTTCCGGCAGACGAGTCTCACGTTGAGAATTAAAAAGAATATTATCACTTTGATTGGTGCGTTGTTCTTGATCATGACAATTATGAGTATTATTGTGAATGCCGAGAGTTTTGAACGTCGGCATAGTTCGAAGGTGATAGAGGTGTCTCGGTATATAACAGATGAATTGGAGCATAATGATTGTGTAGATGCTGCAAGGTGTCCCCAGATATTGAAGAAGTTAAAAGATATGTCAGAGATACTTTGGGTAGATATTAATATCTATAACTGGGATGGAGCTCTCGTGGCGACTTCTCGTCCCGTGATATTTGAGAAAGGGTTTGATGGAGCTTTGTTGAACCCAAAGGCTTTTGAGCAGATTGTTAAAAAAGAACAAATTAATTTTGTTCAAGATGAGAAAATTGTGGAGTTGACATACATGGCCGTGTATATGCCATTGGTGCTGGAAAATGGGGAGAGGTATGTGTTAAGTATCCCGTATTTTACCCGTGGGGAGGAGCTGAATAAGGATATTTTGTTGATAGTGATTATTGCGGTGAATATTGCCATGATCGTGATGGTACTTGCCTTTATCCTGTCGAGTATCGTGGCGGAACGGATCACGAAACCGCTACAAGTGGTGAATGAGAAACTACGTCAGATGAGGGTGGGGGGAAAGAACGAGAAGATCGTGTACCACGAGCGGGATGAAATCGGTATGCTGGTGAAGGAGTATAACGAGATGGTTGATAAGCTGGAGGCGAACGTGAAGAAGTTGGCGAAGTCGGAACGGGAAAGTGCTTGGCGGGAAATGGCTCGGCAGATTGCTCACGAGATCAAAAACCCGTTGACCCCGATGAAGTTGAATTTGCAGTTTATGCAGCGCACGTTGCAGAAGGGGGATATGGAGGAAGTGCGCCAGCGGTTTAAGGATATTTCAGCCGTGTTGATCGAACAGATTGATCATATGGCATCGATTGCCTCGGCTTTCTCTGATTTTGCCAAGTTACAAGAGGCGAATAACGAGTGGTTCGACCTGAGTGAACTGGTAAACAGTTGTGCAAAGTTGTTCTATGAGAACGTGGATGTCATGGAATGTGATATAGAGCCGAATGTTTCTGTGTATGGTGATCGAGATCAAGTAAATCGGGTGATCGTGAATTTATTGAAGAATGCGGAACAGAGTATCCCGGAAGGACGGGAAGGACACGTGTTGGTGCGGCTGAAAACGGTGTTAGGTAAGATCATATTGCTTGTTAAAGATAACGGTTGTGGGATTCCGGAAAGTATCCGGGATCGTATATCTGAGCCTAATTTCACGACAAAGTCTGGAGGTACAGGATTAGGATTAGCGATGTCCTACAAGATTATAGAAGCGATGGGAGGCTCGATTACTTTTGAAAGTGTGGAGAATGAAGGTACGACGTTTTATGTGGTACTAAAACAAGATAATTGAAGATGGAAAACGGAATAGTTTATGATTTATTGATCAAAAAGTATTGGTTAGCGAGAGGGAATCACTGAATCACATAATAAGCGTCAGCTCCTTGCGGCTGGAATCCTAAAATCTAAAATTCTTAGGGCTGTGTTGACTACTCGTTTGGGGAGAATGTCGACCATACATTTTTGCCATATGGATTGTTTACATTTGCCGTGGCCATCTTTGGTACAGGGGCGGCAGGGAAGATCGACCTCGATGACTTCGACTTGTTTGCCCGTGGGGTAGCCGAAGGCCGTGGGACCCATCAAGGCGATGGCTTTCGTGTGGAACAGGTCAGCGGCGTGAAGAAATCCGGTATCCCCGCTGATCACGAGGTTGGATTGCTTCACGAGGTAACAGGATTCCAATAGACTGGTTTTTCCTGCTAGGTTGTTAACTCTTTCGGGAGCGATGGCCTTGATGGTCTCGCAGAATGTGTCGGTCGGACCTGCTAGAATGATAAAACGGTAGTCGGGCATAAGTTGGATCACTTGTTGCCAGTTACTGACCGGCCAACGTTTCATTTCCCAGTTGGCGGAAGGGACGAGCGTGATAGTTTTCGGGGTAAGCGTACGGTGAAAACGTTCCTCGTATTCTGCCGGAAAATTCCAATCACTATAATCGGATTCAAAATTCGTGATTCCCCATGTGGCTAGTGGTTTTTGGTAAGAAATGATTCCCCGGAACGGCTTGTCGAATTTGTTTATCCGTAGTTTAAAAAGCAAGAATCGTTTCCAGCGGTCTTTGTGGCGCAAGGTGTAGCGTGGTCCTCTTGGAAAAAGGTAGTAAAGGGGTGGGAGCAATATGGCTTTCAAGATGTTGGAGCGTATGTTGCTGTGAGCATCGTAGATATAATCGAATTTCTCGGCTTTCAGTTGACGGGCCATTTGTAGTAAACCTTTGAATCCCGTTTTCTTATCGAATCCCCATACCCGGTTGATGCGTTTATCCATGTTAAGAAAGGAACCCATGTCTTTTCGGGCAATCCAGTGGATTTCAGCATTGGGGAAATGGTTCTTGATGCCGTTTACGACATTCATGCATTGGATGATGTCTCCGATGGAGCTGAACCTGATAATGAGAAATTTAGCCATATCTAAAACGAATTTGCAACAAAAGTAATAAAAATGTGGTTTATCTATCGTAAAAAGAACTATTTTCGTGTTCAGATCATAAAAAGTAATACCATGAAGAAACATATACCTAATCTGATTACCTGTATGAACGTTACGTCCGGCACGGTGGCTATTTATGCTGCTTTCCACGGGCATCTGTATCTTGCTGCTTGGCTTGTGATTTTGGCGATGGTATTTGATTTCTTTGATGGTTTTGCCGCTCGATTACTGCACGTGAAGTCGGAAATGGGTAAGGAGCTGGATTCCTTGGCCGACATGGTTAGTTTCGGGGTAATGCCTTCTGTAATGGCTTTTTTCCTGATCCGCGATTTGGGATATAGTGGCGGGGAGTTGTTTGCGGTGAATTCCTGGCAAGGGGCGCTTATGTACGTGCCGTTTCTGGTTCCGGCTTTCTCGGCTTATCGCTTGGCTAAGTTTAATCTGGATGTGCGGCAAACTCATTCGTTTATCGGTTTGCCGACCCCGTCGAACGCCTTGTTTTGGGTGATGTTGGTATTTACCCGTTATCATCAGGAAGAGTTTTTCATGGCGATGTGGGGGAAACCGTGGCTACTGGCTCTTTTTGCCTTGGTGCTGGCCATTTTGCTGATCAGTGAAATCCCGATGTTCTCGTTGAAGTTAATCAGCTTTTCGTGGAACGAGAATGCTCTTTTATATTGTTTCTTGGGGACCGTGATCGTCGGTTTTGCTGTTTGGGGTGTGAATGCGTTATCTTGTATGATCCCCGTTTATATTTTGATTTCTTGTTATGATTTCAAGAAAAAATGGAACTGGAGGTTCTGGGGAATACTCGTGGTACTCTTCCTGTTATTGAAGTGGGTAGCGTTGTTTATTGTTTTTCCGGCTTATTTGATTGTGCTTATCGTGAAACTGACAGTCCGGGCAGATCAATAGCCGGGTCATAATCCACGAAGTCATAGTTCGGAGAGATCACGGCAGGGTCATCCACGATGATTGTTTTGTTTTTCACCGAGGAGGGTTGTATGTTTGTCATGTTCGTCATTCCGTTTCCTTGGAATATGTCCTGTTGGGAAATCACCACGATTCCGGCCACGACGGCTGCCGATAAACCGAATTTGAATAAACGGGTAACGAGGTTACCGGATTCAGTGTTAATCAGTTCATCTTGAGTTTTACGGATCTTTTTCCCGTTGACAGTTGCCAAAGGCAAAGATTCCATACCGATCACGTCCGGCAGGAAGTTGTGGTTCTTGGATTCGAAGAGAACGTTGAATCGACGGTCGACCGAAAAGATTCCGATTGTTCCGAAGTCTATTTTTTGTTTCTGGTTCAAACGTACCTTGATCTCTTCACAAAATAGAGCCAGACGTCGTTGCGCTTTCTCGTAATCGATCTGTTCTTTACGTGCGATCCAATCAATCAGAAGTCCGTCATTTTGTTTCAGGTGCTTGTTGAACACGACTTTTTTAGACGGGGGAACGATGGTCCCCGTTTTCTCGTTGATGCTTGCGGACGTGTAGTCACAAATGAACCCTCCGAATCCCGGAACGATCACGCAATCATGTAGATAGAGCAATTCTTCAATGTGTTCAACATATTTATTCATGCTGCAAAGGTAAGAAAAAACGTAAGGTTGTCAAACTCATTTTAGGCATTTCGGATTATTATTATTTACTTTGTTGTGTCTATTGCAGACACTCAGAATGTTATAAATTGAGATAAAATTATTGGCGTATGAAAATTTTTGTGACAGGAGGTACAGGGTATATAGGTTCCCACACGGTAGTCGAACTTCAGAAAAATGGTTATGATGTAATTATTGCTGACAATCTCGTGAATTCGAGTATGGACGTGCTGGACGGAATAGAAAAGATCTCGGGGATACGTCCCGAGTTTGAAGAGATAGACCTTACTGATGGGGAGGTTACACGGGATTTCTTTGCCCGTCATTCGGATATACGGGCCGTGATTCATTTTGCTGCTTTGAAGGCCGTGGGAGAGTCTGTGAACAAGCCTTTGGAGTATTATTTCAATAATTTGAACTCTTTGATGAACGTGTTGACTTGTATGCGGGAATTTAAGGTGCCGAATTTGGTGTTTTCTTCTTCCTGTACGGTGTACGGGCAGGCCGATGTGTTGCCGGTAACGGAAAAAACACCCCGTCATGAGGCTGAATCTCCTTACGGGAACACGAAGGTGATGAGTGAAGATATTATTCGAGATCTGATGCGGGTGGAACCTGACATGAAAGCTCTGGCATTGCGCTATTTTAACCCGATCGGGGCTCACCCGACAGCGTTTATCGGGGAGTTACCCAATGGAGTACCCAATAATTTGATTCCTTATTTGACGCAGACGGCTATCGGGATTCGAGAGCAATTGAGCGTGTTCGGTGACGATTATAACACGCCGGATGGTTCTCCGTTACGCGACTATATTGATGTGGTGGATCTGGCTCAGGCGCACGTGGTAGCTATCCGTCGGTTGTTGGAAGGGAAGAATAAGAAGAATTACGAGTTTTTCAATATCGGTACGGGAAAGGCGCTTTCCGTGCTGGAAATTATTCACGCTTTTGAACGTGCAACCGGAGTAAAAGTGAATTACAAGGTCGTGGGACGCCGTGCTGGGGACATCGAGAAGGTTTGGGCCGATACGACTTTGGCCAATAATGAGCTGGGATGGAAGGCTGTCACGCCGATCGAGGAGACTCTGGCAAATGCTTGGAAATGGCAGAAAGCATTGGATAAGTAAAAAAAGGTGGGATTTCCCCACCTTTTTTTAGTCTTTATTCTACCGTCACGGATTTAGCCAAGTTTCTTGGCATATCCACGTTGCAACCTCGCATCACAGCAATGTGATAGGAGATGAGCTGTAACGGAATCACGTTCAGAAGTGGGGAAAGATATTCCAGTGTTTCAGGAATTTCGATCACGTGTTCCGCCAGTTTTTTCACTTGTGCATCGTTATCGTTGACAAGAGCGATCACGTGTCCTTTACGGGACTGGATCTCTTTGATGTTGGAAACGATCTTGTCGTAATAGTTGTCATTCGTGGCGATGGCAAAAACCGGCATGTTCTCGTCGATTAAAGCGATCGGGCCGTGTTTCATTTCCGCTGCCGGGTAACCTTCCGCATGGATATAAGAAATCTCCTTCAGTTTTAGCGCACCTTCTAGGGCAACCGGGAATTGACAACCTCTTCCTAGGTAAATGGCGTTCGTAGAGTCCTTGTAAATAGCTGCTATCTCCTTGATCTTGTCATTCTTTTCCAGAATCGCTTTCACCTTGTCCGGTAAGTTATACAGTTCATTGATATATTTTTTGTACAGTTCGTCGGATAATGTTCCCTTGCGGTGGCCGATCTGTAAGGCCATCATGGCCAACACGGATATTTGAGCCGTGAATGCTTTCGTGGAGGCGACCCCAATTTCCGGACCTGCATGAGTGTAAACCCCTGCATCGGTTTCTCGGGCGATACTTGATCCCACGACATTACAGATTCCGATAACCGTGGCCCCGTGTGCTTTGGCATACTTGATGGCTGCCAGTGTGTCGGCCGTTTCACCACTCTGTGAAATGGCGATAACGATGTCGTTGGCGTCCACGATCGGGTTACGGTATCGGAATTCCGACGCGTATTCCACTTCTACCGGAATCCGGGTGAATTCTTCAAAGATGTATTCGCCTACCGTTCCGGCGTGCCATGACGTACCGCAACCGATAATGATAATGCGATGGGCGTTGACCATTTTCGGGATAATCTCAGAGATACCCCCCAGATAGATCTCCGATGCCTCGGCATTCACGCGTCCGCGGATCGTGTCGTATATTGAATTTACCTGTTCAAAAATCTCTTTCAACATGAAATGCGGGAAACCGCCTTTCTCGATTTTCTCGATGTCGATGTCCACTTGTTGAATACTTAATGAAACAGGGGTGTTTTTGATCGTTTTCAAGATCATTTCGTCCCTCTTCAAGATGGCAACATCGTCATCGTTTAAGTAGATCACGTTTTTCGTGTATTCCACGATGGGTGTTGCATCCGAGGCCACGAAATATTCACTTTGGCCCACGCCGATCACGAGCGGGCTACCTTTTCTTGCCACCACGAGCTGGTCCGGTTCATTCTTGCATAAAACAACCAGTCCATATGCCCCGATAACCTTGGTCAAAGCGAGACGCACGGCATTCTCTGCGTTGACTTGGCCTTTCGTGTAAATGTACTCGATCAGGTTTGCCAGTACTTCCGTGTCAGTTTCACTTTGGAATGAATAGCCTCTGGCCTGTAATTTTTCCTTTAATAAAGCGTGATTTTCGATAATCCCGTTGTGGACGATGGAGAAAAGACCGTTCATAGAAGTATGGGGGTGAGCGTTCGCGTCATTTGGTTCCCCGTGGGTAGCCCAGCGAGTATGTCCCATACCGATCGTTGCGCTGGTGTCTTCCAGTTCCATGTGATGTTCCAAGTCTTGCACCCTTCCCTTGCACTTGTAAACTTGGATGTTATTATTATGGATCAACGCGATTCCGGCAGAGTCATATCCCCGGTATTCCAGGCGTTTCAGACCGTTAATTAAGATCGGACAGGCTTCTTTGGGCCCGATGTATCCTACAATACCACACATAAATGTTATGTTTTAATGATTTATATTAATGAAAACAAGCGGCATAACAACCATTGCCGCTTGTTTATATTGTTATTCAATAATCTTGTCGAAAAAGTCGGAATAAGCCTCGATGTAACTTTGCTCGCCCGGGTATTCCAAGGTAGGTTTCTTCAGATCGGTGGCAAAGGTACGGAGTTCATCGTCCACGTCTTTGTGGTTAAAAATGATTCCGTCAGCGTATTGGAATGCCAATTTATTAATATTCGTGTATGTCGGGTCTTTTAAAAGTGCCACGTCTTTCCGGGCAACCCCTTCCGTGATCGCTTTTTCCCCGAATTTTTCATCTAGTTTCCCCTCGAATTTGTCGTTATAAGTAGAGAATACTACTTTCGTTTTGGAGAAAACAGGGTCATCATGATATTCTTTTTTCAGGTAAAGAGGAACCAGTGCGGTGAACCATCCTTGACAATAGATCAAGTCAGGAGCCCATCTTAGTTTGCGCACGGTTTCGAATACTCCCCGGGCGAAAAAAATAGATCTTTCGTCGTTGTCCGGGAAAAAGTTTCCTTCCTCGTCGGAGATCGTGTGCTTACGTTGAAAATAATCCTCGTTGTCGATGAAATAAACCTGCATCCGTGCAGCTTGGATCGAGGCGACCTTGATGATTAGCGGATGATCCGTGTCGTTGATGATCAGGTTCATTCCAGAAAGGCGAATTACCTCGTGAAGTTGATTTCGTCTTTCATTGATGCAGCCGTAACGGGGCATGAATGTTCTAATCTCTTTACCTTTGTCTTGTATCCCTTGAGGTAGATATCTTCCAATATTTGCCATTTCTGATTCCGGCAGATAAGGAACTATCTCTTGAGAAATGAATAAAACTCTTTTTTTAGCCATAACTACTACTTTTCCCAAAAACCATACAAAGATAGGCATTTTGGTTCAGATTTCAAAACTACTTTGGAATAAACCTCTCTCGAAATAAACCACTTGAATCTTAAAAACGATGTGGAGTATAGGATTTTTGACTGAAAATTTTGCTTTTATGATAGATTTATATAACATTGCGAAACTCTTTTTAGGCTGTAAATTAGGGGAAGACTGTACTATGGCGTGGCATAATAAACAGGGCAAATACGGGGAAGAAAAGGTGAACCGGTATCTTTTGGATATGGGGTACACGGTTCTGGAGCGAAACTGGCGGGTGGGACACCGGGAACTGGATTTCGTGTGTCTTGACGGGGAGGTGCTGGTCGTGGTGGAGGTGAAAACCCGGGCAGATGACAATGTGTCACTTTTGGATTTACTGGATTACAGAAAAAAGAGGAATTTACAAGCTGCGGGGGCTGCTTATCTAACGAAAAAGAACATTTACCGGGAAATACGATTCGATTTGGTTGTGGTCACCGGGGCCGAAATGCATTTGGAATATATAAAAGAAATCATTGATTTGTTTTAAAGAACCGGGTGGCTTTTGTCGTGTGTGTGGTGTGGTAGGAATATGAAAAACCACCCGGCATAAGAAAAGTGTCAATAGGGATACTTGTGTATTATCAAAAATTGTGCTAGAAATTCGGATTCCCGGAAAAAATATCAAATTTTCTTTCGGATGGATGATTTTGTGTGAAATTTACTATCTTTGAAAAATAAAACATAAAAGAAAAAAGGATATGGCAACAGTAAAAGCAAAATATTTAGGAGATTTGCGTTTGGAGTGTACGCATTTGCAGAGTGGCACGAAGATTATCACGGATGCGCCGACAGATAATAACGGGAAAGGTGAGGCTTTCTCTCCGACCGACTTGTGTTCCACGTCATTGGCCGCTTGTGCCATGACAATTATGGGAATCTATGCTAAAAATAACGGTATTGATTTGACGGGAGCCGAGATCGAGATTACCAAAAAGATGGCGGCAGAACCTCGTCGTATTGCCGAGATTGACGTGATCTTTAATATGCCGGCTAACGGGTATTCTGAGAAGGAGAAAAAAATTCTCGAACGTGTGGCACATACTTGCCCCGTGCATTTGAGTTTACACCCGGATGTGAAACAAAATTTCGTGTTTAATTGGCAGTAATGGTAACCGGGGCTACCGGTTTGTTGGGTAGCCACTTGCTGTGTCATTTGGCACGATGCGGTGAGACGATCATTGCATTAAAAAGAGATAAGAGCCACGTCGAAGAGACGATGGCTCTCTTTTCGTGTTATTTTGATTCACCGGGAGATGTTATATCCCGGGTGACTTGGGTGGTCGGGGATGTGCTGGATGGGGAATCTGTGGCCCCATTTGTGGAAAAAGTGGATACCGTTTATCATTGTGCGGCCGTGGTTTCTTTCAATGGCAGTGATCGGAATACTTTGTTGGAAACGAATATCAAAGGGACGGAGAATATTTGTAAGATTTGTTTGGAACGTGGAGTACGCCTATGTTTCGTGAGTTCGATTGCTGCTTTGGGAGACGCTCCCAACGAGAGTGTCGTGATTGACGAGAATACACCGGAGATTTCGGGATCGGTCCACTCACTTTATTCCGGTAGTAAGGGGGAGTCTGAGAAAATTGTTTGGGAGTATGTCCGCCAAGGATTGGATGTTGTGATCGTGAACCCGGCTATTATTTTGGGGGCGGGGTTACGGGGACGAAGTAGTGTTAAGTTGTTTGAACAAGCGAGTAAGGGGATGCCTTTCTACACGGAAGGCGTGAATGGATACGTGGATGTGCGGGATGTCTGCGAGTTGATGATTCGTTTGGCAAAAGATCGTACCGTTCAGGGAGAGCGTTTCGTGTTATGCGGGGGAAATTATTCCTATCGGGAGTTGTTTACCGTGATAGCCCGTGTCGTGGGGAAACGTCCGCCTTGTATCCGGATGACCCCGTGGATGACGGGTTTGGCTTGGCGTTTACTGGCTTTCGTGACTTTGTTCACGGGAAAGAAACCGGCTTTCACGAAGGAAACTGCTCGCTCGTCTCAACATAAATCTCGTTATTCCAGTGCGAAGGTGTTGTCTCTTTTTCCCGATTTTCATTTTCATACGCTTGAAGAAACGGCTCGTTTTTTCAAGGATTTGTGATGTGGGTTGCCTAGGTTACGATTCATGAGGTCCAGTAGGGGCTTTCTCTGTCCGATAAAATAAATCTTTTTGTCTTTTTTATTTAGATTTCGGTAGGTTCGTGTTGTGTATTCGTGGTATGGGAGGGGTACTGGGGGAGTATCCGGGGAATTGAGTTGGAAATTACCCGAAAATTGGGATGTTCACGATGTCGTGGTTCATGGTTTTGTCATGAATGCTAGAGGGGATTTGGCCTCTGTTAGTGTGGGCTTGGTGGTAGGGGGTGGGCGTAGTTGTTGCTCGTGTTTATTTTGATTAAATAATTTTCTTGTTTGTTATATGTTTCTCGTTAGAAAAACGTATTTTTGATGCGAGAGGTAGGGCGGGTTGCGATGATTTAACGGTTAAAATGGAAGATTAGTGGATATACTGAACGTGAAACAACCGGAAATATTTGAAAGCGTATTTCATAAATATTATGCTTCGTTATGTTATTTCGCCAATAAGTTCGTGCGAGATGATGTTTTTAGGTGGAAACGGATGTTTTCCATCCGTAAGATATCCTATTTTTATCGAATTCATCTTTTCCGGGAGGAGATCGTGAAATCAGTTCCCTAGAAAATAGATGAAGAAGACGACAGATATCCGATATCGAGAAAAAAGAAAAATCCCTACTGGCACATCAAGGGTAGCGGGGATCACAATACTAAAAGAGCGGGGTATTCAGCCCATGATGTAACCGTACTTTCTCAAGTCGAACATGAAATGTTCGATGTCGTTCCATCCGGATAGTTCTTCCTATGCGGAAACGATGTCAGAATCCCGTTACCCGTAGCGGTGTGGAACAGCGGGTGGAATTCCGTTTCCTTGTCCATTGGTTCTTTTTAATCCTTATGGGCAGGTGGGGGAGTGCGTATCCGTCCTGATACAGATTCTTAAATCATCTGTCTGTGGAAGTGTAAAAGTATCAATCCATTAATGGAGAATAGGGAATGGAAAGAGTTGATTTCCCGTATATGCACCTCCTTATCCCCGAATTATGGGCGTAAGTCACATGATTATGGAAAGATATCCATCCTTTATGGGGAGAATGGTTGGCAAATACCTGATGGAAATGACCCGTAAATCACAGGAGAATATCCGCACAAAGGACTGATGTACAATGATTATTGGATAAACGTGATCCGCTCCTGCGGACAGTAAGTTGTGTTCCCGTTAAATTAAAACCGGATGGTTTAACGGCGGAAACGCCGCCAGACCGTTCCACAGAAAGCTCCAAAGATCACTTTTTACTAATTTAAATATTGTTCCCTGGAGAACGTAAAACAGATTGAGTCGCATATGGCTAGTTTATTTATTATTCTACATTAAATTTAAAATTGAATGTATATGACTAGTATAAAAGTAAAATTTCATCCGTCTTCTATCATCCAAAAAGAAGGGACTCTACATGATCAAATAATCCATCATCGTGAGGTACGGAATCTTCGTACTGGTTATAAACTATTCCCGAGCGAGTGGAATACCGCTTTGAAGCGGATAAATGTTTTGGCCGGAAAAAATGAAGAGCGAAGGTTCTATCTGACAGCATTGAAAAAGCACATCGATGTAAATCTGTTCAAAATAAAAGAATGCATCAGCCGTTTGGAACAGGAAAACGAATCTTATATGGTTTTGACCGCATCTTGGAACTTTACTCTACTTATGAAGGAAGTTGTGCTTTTCTTTTGTGTGGAAAAGAATTGCTTGTTGAATTGAAGAAAATAGGAAAAATACGTACTGTCGATACCTACCGGAACGCTTTGGGCTGTTTTGAACGCTTTTTGAATGACCGTACAGGTATCTCGTTGGAAGATATGGACTCCAATCTGATGATAGCCTATGAAAGTTGGCTCAAAGGAACCGGAGTTTGTCCGAACACCAGTTCCTATTATATGCGTGATCTCAGAGCAATCTATAACCGCACAGTAGAACAGGGTTTTGCTACCCAACAAAATCCTTTCAAGCATGTATATACCAGCATTGATAAAACAAAGAAACGTGCCGTCTCTTTGGATGTGATTCGGGAAATACGAGATTTAGATTTGACGAAAAAATCACTGACCTTTGCCAGGGACATCTTTTTATTCAGCTTTTATACACGTGGAATGTCCTTTGTGGATATGGCATTCCTAAAAAAGAAAGACCTGCAAAATGGGATTCTTACTTACCGGAGAAATAAAACCGGTCAGCAATTGTTTGTCAAATGGGAAAAGCTCATGCAGGAACTCATTGATAAATACGATACCTCTGATACTTTTTACCTGCTGCCGATTATTCGAAACAGTGGTGTGGATGAGTAGCATCAATAACAAAATGAAGCGCACTGTATCAACAGAAATCTGAAACAGATAGGTTTGGGTATTCCGCTTACTACCTATGTTGCCCGCCATGCATGGGCTAGTATTGCCCAAAGTAAAAATGTCTCTTTATCTGCCATTAGTGAAGCATTGGGACATGATTCGGAACAAACCACCCGAATTTACCTTGCCTCTTTAGATGCATCTGTTGTGGATCAAGCAAATAGTCTTATTTTGACGTCTATATGAATAAGGAGATTTATATGGTAATTATTAGAGAATATGTAAAAAGAATATTAAATCTGTTTGAAAATGGTACATATCTTCATAAGAGATGTACATCTTCCGACTATAAGAATAGTAAATTTCTGGTTATTAAGATTGTTTTGGAAAATATATTAGAGTAATTGTTTTTTATTTTACGTGCAATGTTGGATATTTTTAGAAACAAATTATAAAAAAGCCACAAAAAAGTTTGTTTTACGTTTTGATTTTTATTACCTTTACATAATAAAATATACATCTCTTATGAAGATAAAGTCACGATGGTTACTCTGTCTCAAGTTTCATAACTGAAGATGTACATCTTATGAAGAGAGGTTTATTTACCATGAAGAATTGGTGGAGTAAACATATCTAAATTAAGAGAAAACTGTTTATAAAAAGTAGAAGGTATTTGGGTAAATACTACAAACATTTATAGAAGTATATACTCTCTACAAAATAAACAAATGATGCTTTTTCTCCTAGAGGTGTATTGGTATTTGTATACAAATATGGAATCAATATGAAAGCGAGAAAAATCTTACTTGTATTCTTGATACTTTATGGGGGATACGTCTCTGCACAAGAAGTGCGGGATTCGGTAAAAATCTATTTCAGACAAGGGTATTCCGTATTGGAACTATCTCGTAGAAACAACAAAGAAGCGTTGGACCGGATTGTAGACAGGCTACGGACAAGTTATGCGGATTCTGTTTACCAATTGAAACGTATCCAGGTAGTAGGTGGGGCATCACCGGAAGGTAGCATCCCTCTGAACAAACGTTTGTCCGTAAAGCGTGCCAATGTGTTGTTCACCTACCTTTCACGTTATGGAGAATTACCCGACTCTTTGAAAATGAACGTGTTCCTCGGAAGGGACTGGAACGGTCTGATCCGTCTTGTGAGCGATGACAGGAATCTGCCATACCGGAAAGAAACGTTACATTTACTGCATGAACTGGCAGGGGATGCGGCAAATAATGATCTTTCGAAAGGTGACCATCTGCGGCGGATACAGCAACTGTGTGGTGGAGGGCCCTATTGGTATATGTATAAAAAACATTTCCCGGAATTGCGTGCTTCTTGGTTGTATCTATGGTATGAGAAAGTATGGAATCCTATCGCTCCCATGCCAATGCCTCCCATTGAACTGCCTGTACCCGAGCTCGAACCGGTGGGACTTCTACCCCTTGTCCCATATATGACTCCGCAGCCACGGAACCTGTATCTTGCTGTGAAGACAAATATGCTGTATGACGCATTGTTTGTACCGAATATCGGTGTGGAGTTTTATCTTGGTAAAGACTGGAGTGTAGGTGCCAACTGGATGTATGCTTGGTGGAAAACAGATCGGCGACACTGGTACTGGAGGACGTATGGTGGTGATATAGTTATTCGTAAATGGCTCGGTAAAGCTGCCAAGGAAAAGCCTCTTACCGGACATCATCTGGGATTATACGGGCAGATGTTTACTTATGATTTTGAAACAGGAGGAAAAGGTTATATGGGAGGGGAACCCGGAGAAACGCTTTGGGACAAAATGAACTATTCTGTAGGTGTGGAATACGGCTATTCGTTGCCAGTAGCATACAGGTTGAACATTGACTTCACTGTTGCCGTCGGGTATTGGGGAGGAACCTATTACGAATATATTCCCATAGACAATTGTTATGTATGGCAGGCTACCAAGGAACGGCACTGGTTTGGCCCTACTAAGGCGGAAATATCGCTGGTATGGCTAATTGGCAGAGGAAACTTCAACCAAGGGAAAGGAGGCAGACGATGAAAACCGGAATACGAATGACTGTTTATGCGCTGTTGACCATGATTCTTTTCTCGTGCGAACACAAGGAACTTTGTTTCCATCATCCGCATGTGGTTACAGTCAGAGTGGATTTTGACTGGAAGAACGTCCCGCAAGCCAATCCAGAAGGAATGTGTGTGTATTTCTATCCTGAAGAGGGTGGATCTCCGATTCGGTTCGATTTTGAGGGGAAAGACGGAGGACCGGTAGAGATTAAAGAGGGAAGGTACTGGATACTCTGTTATAATAATGACACGGAGTCTTTACTGTTCAGAGGAATGGAAGGATTTGACACCCATGAGGGATATACGCGGGATGGCAACGTGTTTGAGAGTATTTACGGGAACGGTGCCCATTATGCGCCTCCGGCTAAAGGTTCGGAAGATGAGCGTGTCGTTATCTGCCCTGACATGATGTGGGGAAGTAATGCCCGAAATGTGGAAATTACCGAATTAGGACTAAGTTACGAATGTATTTCTTTCGCAGACAAGGATAAGATTGAATGGATAGAGAGTGGCGAGCATATCATCACGCTTTATCCTGCCGAATTAATATGTACCTATACTTATGAGGTCCGTAATGTCAAGAACATGGAATATATGACGCAGGCCTGTGGGTCATTATCGAGTATGGCTCCTTCCATGCTGTTTGCCAACGAAGAACTGGACAGGGAGTGTGTTACAGTTCCCTTCGAGACAGAACTCCACCCCGAGAGTTCGAAAATGACTGGTAAGTTCTACACGTTCGGCCATCACGAAGAGAATGCCCGTCCGCACAAAATGATGTTTTATGTATGGTATTCCAATAAGGAAAAATTCTATACAACCTTTGACGTGACTGACCAGGTGCATAAAGCTCCGGATAGAAGGCATGTCCACATCATCATTGATAATGTGGACTTTCCGGAGCCGCTTCCGGACGAGGATGGATTTGATGTGGAGGTTGATGATTGGGTGGAAGTTGAAAATGATATTATTATGTAGTCTTTATATTTTTAATTTTTTTAATATTATGAAAGTAAAATCAATTCTGATGGTACTATCGGCCATGGCATTGGTAACGGCATGTGCCAACGACGAAACGATAGAAATAAACTATGGTGAAAGCATCAGCTTGAGTGCGGTAACAGGAAAGGCAACCCGTACAGGAAACGAAGCTACCACAACTAACAGTATAAGTAACTTTCATGTATTTGCCTTTACCCAAAACACCAAATATATGGATTGCGATGTGCAGAAACAAGGAAACGTATGGTCGTATGGCGATACCAAGTTTTGGCCAGAAACAGATGTGGACTTCTATTCGTACAGTCCGATGAATATGAAGAACGGTCGTGTTAATATCGTGGTCGATGGCGACAAGGAAATTGTTGACTATAACGTACTCGGTGATGAAGACCTGCTTTATGCCTTGAACTTGGCTGAAAAGAAAGACGAGCATGAGGGCAAACAACCGGTTTTGGTTAATTTCCGCCACGCCTTGTCACAGATCGTATTCAGAATCAAGAATACCAGTTCCAACCTGACCGTGTTTGTAGACGAGGTGAAAGTGGAGGGAATAGAGAAACGGGGTACATTCTCTTGGCCGACTTTGAGCACAACTACCCAATGGCAAGGAACTGAAAATGACACGGAAATCGACAAGTCATGGGGAACATGGAATATCAAATATAATGGAGAGGAGGCAAAGCAGAACAGCTATGCCGCTGAGATTACTCCGATAGAACAAGGTCTTGTAGGTGGCCAAGATGCATCTGTGCGGGACTTGACCATTAAAACAGACAAAGGTTATAAGGGGTTGCTTCTTTTGCCGCAGACATTGAATCCTTGGATTACGAGGAACGGTGGGACGGATGAAAATCCGGAGTACAAGATCACTGGGACGGCTCGTGTGCTCGTTAAATGCAAGCTGGTGGACACAAAGACCAATGTACAATTGTGGCCGAGCACAGACTCTCCGGAGGAAACTGCATGGGTGGGAGTCTCCTTGGTAGGAGAACCAGATATAGACGGGAAAAACAAACAAGTCTGGAAGCAGGGTAAACGCTATATTTATACTCTTATCTTTGGTGAGGGCGGTGGCTTTAACCCTGATCCCGATCCCGAAAATCCAGAACCTGTATTGGTTCCTATCACATTTGACGTAACTGTGGATGAATTTGTTGAATATTCTCAGGACCTCGATACTAGTGTTACTGATTCAAACTCCGGACAATAAACCGAACAACCGCAGACTCATTTTTTCCATTTTATCAAGCTGCGGAAATATAATAAGCCGGGCGGGGTTGAATGTTCCCTTCCCGGTTGCTATTATTCGAATAAAAAATAAATGCCTATGCGACTTAATTTGAAAAAGGATTTTCTTCTTGTCACGGCCATACTGTTCGCTGCCGGCTGTTCTGATGGCATGACGGAAGAAAGAAACTCGGAACAACGGGTGCCGATTGCCTTTGGCACACAAGTTGCCACCCGTGCCGTGGTGGAAAGTGACAAGAAGAACATGAATAATTTCACATTGTGGGGATGGGTACGTGAAAACGACGAACCGAAATTGTTTTTCGATGCTGTTCCGGTTACTCCGTCGGGGTACTATGGCGAGAAACGTTTCTGGGCTGTAGGTAGGCCTTATGACTTTTATGCAGTGCATCCGGAAAGAATGAAAGAGAATAATATTGCAACAGAGGTCTCCTGCAACGATAAAGGTGAGCTAAAGGTTACGGGGTTTGATTCTTTCGGAATGGGAAAGGATGCCGTGGATTTAATGACAGCAACAAAAAAAGATGTGATTTATGAGGGTGGCGGAACGATGGCCCCTGTACCTTTAGTATTCAAACATGAACTGGTACAGGTGAAATTGACAGTTTGTACTGGGGAGAAACAGGCGGAGGTGTCGGATATCAGGCTGTTTGGAGTGGACTATAAGGGGGACTTGCAGTGGACACCGGATAACTCGATATGGCAAAACCGGGTGAACTGCACGGAAGAGAATACTCCCTTTGTACGTAACGAAAGCGTGCGGATAGAAGCCGGCAGCAGCGCTACCGTCTTGGATGGTGTATTGCTGTTACCGCAGTCGGTGACGGAACATGTAGCGGTAACCTTCAAGTATGCTTATTCCGGCAAACCGCAGCCGGATCCCCAAGAAACGATGATATGTTTGGATGCGGCTCCGACGAAGGAATGGATAAAGTCGAGCATTTATCATTATAAGATAACGTTGCCTGCCGACGATGCCGGCGTTATGGTCAAGGTGAGTGTGAGTGAGTGGGATAGGAAGGATATTTCGGCAGATTGGTAATCTCATCAACAGGAAGGAGAAAGATATGGAAATTTGGAAATACTTGTATGTATGTATATTTGCTGTAATGGCATGGCTAATGACTGCTTGTGTTTCGGATGAACAGGAGGGAATGTTTTCCGGACGGGGAGAAGCGGTAACAGTGAAACTTTCAATCGATACAAGGGCGGCAGGAGCGGATGATTTTGATTCGCAAGTGAAGACGCTTAGGGTGTATGCTTTCCAAAACGGTAGCCCGGTGGGATATTATTATGGCGGAGAGAGTGTGCAGATTCATACTGTCGAGTGGAAGTTGCCGAAAGGAGAAATTTGGTTTTATGCGGTGGCAAACGAAAAGGCGGTAGGAGAATTGCTTTGCGAAAACAAGGGAGACATTTTTGTGCTGCCAGGTGAGACGGTCGGGGGGGAACATCCGGCCGAGGGCTTGGAAGTGACACCAGACAAATTGGAATCTTTGACTTTTAGCCGACTACCGGAAGCGGAATATGTGTCGGGCGGAACAGAAATGGGCAAGGATGAGACGGAAAAAATTTACCATTCTGCCATTGTACCGATGACCGGTAAGTATCGTGAAACAATTACGCGTGATGATCAGGAGATAAAATTGGTATTGGAACGAAGTGTGGCGAAACTGAATCTTTACTTTGCCAAGGCGGATGTAACCGATGCCGGAGAGGGACAGCTCTATATGGGGCGTGGGCTATATCTCTACAATATGCCGGAATATGGATACCTGTTTCCAAAAAAGAATTACAGTTATACGGGAAATTTCAATTATCTGGAGGGAGACGGTGATAGTTCCGATTCCCGACATCAGAAAAATGGCAAGATTATTCTGAGAGCCGGATGGCCGGAAGAACCGGAAAATGTCCCTCAAGAGGGCACCGATGAGTATGAACAATACGAACAGAATTTGAAAGAGAAAACCCATATCAATGAGATTAAGGCATTGGCGCACGCCGGGAATACAGAACCGGATAAATTTCAGTGGATGCCTGCCAAGCCGATTTATCTGTTTGCCAACAACAACGAAATTGCGGACCGTTATCCGGAGAATCCATCAGCAGAGAACTCAAGGGGATATTATCTGAAGATACTGTCACACGAGCATAAGGTGGGGAGCGATGGCACAGAAGGACACGAGGCTGATATGCAATATGTAGCTTTGCCCGAAGTGGAAGCCAACATGAACCTGCGATTATTTTCCATTATCTCCATGCATGCCCATGTTGGAGTTACTGCCCATTGGATCATCGTCCCATGGGAAACAGGTGGTGGTAATATAGAATTTGAGTAATGGAGATAAAAAACGTATAAGATGATGAAAAGTTCAATCAATCCTATTTTTATGATGGGAGTGCTTGCGCTCCTGGCATTCATGTCATGTACGGATGACATAATCGAGACTCCGGAAGTATTACAGGGGGTAGACCGAAGCAGGCTGGTTGAGGTTACACTGCCTTTCGGGGTGGGACGTGGCATCAATACCACTATCACTACTCGTGTGGCAGGTAACGGGGAAATTAGTTACGACTCACAATTGTCGGGTGTGATGGCTTTCGTGTATGAGGCGAAAAGCGAGAACCCAGAAGAAAACGAATTGCTTGCCTATCACTTGTTTTCCAATCCGTCCGACACGCCTTTGGAAGGATCTACCAGTGGATGGATGGAAGACAACGACGACCCGACTTGTGGCGCCATCAAGTTTTATATTCCGGTGGGCGATGTATATATTTACCTGTTGGGTAATGCGCAAAGTTCGTTTCTCAATTTCTTCCTAGGTGTGAGTGATGGCGACCAATTGGCTACCCAAACGGAGTTTTTTAACAAAGCCACCCCAAAATGGAACGGGAATATACACAGCGTGGACGGCTATCTGCCCTTGGTGGGTATGGTGGCTAATCGGACAGGCTTGTGCCGTGTGGATGAAAAAGGAGATATTCATTACAAGGATGATGCAGGAACAGGCCATGTCATCACTGGCGATCCGCACATAGGGGGGCATGACCCTTACCAATCGTTTATCTTGAAACGCCTGATGAGCAAAATCACGATGAACATCAAATCGGGCGATGGTGTGAAGTTCGTGCCGAGAGACTATACAGTCCGCCACATTCCGCATTACGTGTCGCCTACGGCACAGGCATGGACGGAGGAGGAACGTTCACGGATTTTGGTGGAAGATGCCAAGCCGGTGAAGTTTGGCTTGATAGACTCGCTCACGTTTACCATGTATTTGCCTGAGAACATACGGAAAGTGAAGTCCGGCGTGAATATTACCAACTACAAGCAGCGCGATAAAGTGGTAAAGACTGATGGCAAAAATATGGAAGAGACTGCCTCCGACGGCGATTTCCACGCCGATAACGCTCACAATCACAAGGGACACTATAAGTTTGAATTTGCTCCTCCGGCTTCCACGTACGTTGAACTGACCGGATGGTTCGAAAATGAGGACAAGACAGTGGCTGCCGATGTTCGTTATTACATCCACTTGGGCGACTTCAGGAAAGACTTGAATCATTTCAGTGTGGAGCGCGACCATTACTATACGTACAATGTAACCATAAAGGGGGTGAACGAGATTGAAGTCGAAGTGGAGGGTGATGAAGTCAATCCGGGCGTGGAAGGAGTAGTGTTCAAGCACGAAGCTTTTGCGCATCTTGACTCCCACTTCGACCAAGTGGAGATGAAATTCCAGCGGAAAGACATTGAAAAAGGTGTGTATCTGTACACCGACACGCCATTTGGCACCATGGGAGTAATGTATTATCCCAAAGGCACAAAGATAGGAGGTACGGAAGGTAAATGTGTGCCTATGGGGAATTCCGGCCTCACCAAAGAGGTGGCACAAGGCTATCTGGCATGGCTGGAGTTTGCAGAAGAAACGGAAAGCTTTGATGCCGACCTGTCGAAGAAGGAAAGTCCCTATCTCATGGCATTCTATCATCCCGATAAGGTGAAAAATGTGTTCGATGCGCTCGACGAGTTCTATGCAAGTGGGAAAGACATTGCTTACTACACCTGCTTTGTAGACGAGAACTTTTATGAGAAGCATCCCGACTTGCGCATCAATGCCAATGTGCAGCTGAAGGACTTCATCAACTGCAAGGATCGCATCTTCTCGCTTGCCACCGACCTCAAGTTCAGTCCGGATGACAAGAGTGCGGTGTCGCAGTCGGTCTATACGCTGAAACAGCGCTCCATAGCCTGTTTCTACGATATGAACGACCATACGCTCAATAAATTCGGCGTGGAATCGGTGGAGGAAATGGATGCTTTGATATTCCCTATGGATAATGATGTCAAGAGCTATTGGGACGGACGAAAGAATACATGGGACAATGCGAAAGGAGCTGTTAGTCGGGTCAATATCCATAAGCCGATGATCGATGGGCGCATTTTCCAATCCGGTTTTATACTGATGAAAGATGGGCGTTTGCAAGAAACCCGTCCTATGTCCGGAAGGGAAAACGAATCGAAAATTTTGTTGATACGTAATCGCGACTTGAATGGAAACGGCTATCTGGACGAGGAGGAACTACGCTGGTATGTGCCCGCCATAGGCCAGTTGGTGGGTTTGTGGTTGGGAGAGCCTGCCATGGGAAAAGAGGCTGCTTTGTGGAAATTGTCTTTCGAGTATATAAACAAACCTGGGGTAAGCATGAATGATGAGGGCCTCCATACTTTTTCGGCGAGCACCGGGGGGTCCTATTCTTCACTTTTTCCGGAAGCCGGAGGATACGTCTCTGTTGTGGCTGACAAACACGTCGTAGCCGTGAGAAGCTTGGGACCCGGAGAGGTGAACGGCCGGATGGACAAGGTAATTTCGGCTCCTTATTATAAATACAATGAAGCCGACCGTACGCTGGAAGTATTTTTGGCAGACGAAGCCATGCGCTCATTTAGCCACCGCGAGCTTCAGCCCCACAGCGAACGCGAACCGCAGAACCGCCTGTACAGGAAATTCCAGCTGGCACGGCAACCCATGCTGGTGGATACCACCATAACCGTTACTTGTAACAACCCAAGACACAACAGGACAGATCTAGATCATAAAACAGAAACATGGACAGGTAAGACCTTGAAACTGGTGGAGATAGACCATGCCAAACGAGCTAAGTTTACCATAGCACAGAACTATCACGAAGCAAGCGACAGGGTGGTATCTGCCGGATCGTGGCGTTTGCCCAACGAGCGCGAATTGACGCTGATAATGCTGGCATTCAACTTCTTCCAGGATGACAACAACCTGCCTTTCTCACCTCCGGTGACACCGGGCAGTACTGATGCCACAGGCGATGCCTATGGTTGGTACAATCCGTTCAGCCTGAAATGTACCGCAGGCACGAATGCAAGACAGCATGAATGGACACATAAGCTTTGCGCCATGTTTCATTGCCGCACGGCGTATGCTTTCAGCCGCTATTATCCGGATAAGAACGAGTTTACGCCCACCGGCTACATACTGAACTACTGGAAATCCGATTCGGATGTCTATTTAAATAAAGCCCGACGGGTGGATTTGCACATGCTGAATCCGGATCACGGTATGGTGGAAGATAATAAAAAAGACCAGGAAAAATACGGTAAAGCCGGTGTGTTCTGTGTGCGTGATGTGAAATGATGATCCGTAGGGATAACCGGATGGTTTTCTCTCGGAAATAGGAATTATTTTTGCCATATTTTGGTTTGATTTTTTCCGTTTGAGCAAACCTTATTTTCGGGGAACATCCTGTCTGGAGAGATCTTGAATTCGTTCACCCCTCTGTATTTCTTGATAGGCTCGACTGCTATCGGGAGTAGTTTGACAACATAGGGCACCTTGATCGTCACACGGTTTCCAACCAGCCAGGTGTTGCCGTCCGAATCTGAGGGGACATTCCGGTAAGCAAGCTCTTTCAGGTCGGTATGAGCTAGGTCATTGAAGCACATGAAGACGAACATATCCCGGATGGCCTGCAGCCGCTTGTAGCTCAGCTTGATGCTGATAATGTGTTGCAGGTCCTCCTTCGAGAGAAAAGGACGTTTCTTGTATTTAGGCTTGCACACGAACTTCTTGAATGGGTGCTTGTGGAGCCATTCTTCGTCCATTGCCAGGTACATCAGCATTTCAATGTGTTGATGCGTTCGAAGGCCGTTGACTTGGCCGGCCTGCGTACGGACAGTATTCAGTTGTAATAGTTTTTGAGGAACTCCACGTCCAGTGATATCAGGGGGATATCCTCTCTGCCCAGCTTGTCCTTCAGATAACAGGGCTGGCATCTGTATTCCTCCACCACCCCTCGTAGGTACTTTGAGCCTTGGTCTTGTCGACCTGCTGTTTGTAATCCCGGATCTGAATGTCGAACACTCCTGTCTTGTCTCCTTGGATTTGCCCCTGGCACAGTTGCCTCTGACATCCCCAAGTGCAGGGGAACATCACGCTTGCAGCTGAAACTCGTTGTTGTTCTGTTGACGGTAATACTTCCCATGACGGGGATGTGGCCATTTTTAACAGTCTGTTTTTTGGTGTAGAACAGAACTCGAAAGGTACTCCTCATAACTCAATTATTTTCGCAACAAAATTACTATTTATCAAGTTCTTTTAAATTATGGATAATGATGTAAATTATTGAAAAAAATAATCGTTTATACTGTATATTTTGTAGATTCGGGCAAGGTAACGATTAGGTAACGTAACTTACGCTCAAACATACTTTTTGCAACATCGTTTTTCAAGTGAAAATGAAATAATATCACGATAAATTGCTGAACTCAAGCAATATATCGCTATTGTGCAACTTTTCTAAAAGTCTCCGATTTTTTATATTTAAGGGTTGGAAATTATATTTTTTGATATGTACACGGGTATTCAGGGACAAGTTTGAGGAGTTTATTTGATTCCAACGCATTTCTGCAAGGAAATTGTAGTAATGATACAATTAGTTCAAGTATATCTTATAGGATAGAAATATCGATGTCTCAGAATATACCGTCAATTAAACGATTTCGGGCTAAGAAGATTGTACATCATGAATTGGGTTAAAAGAAGGAATTCAAGATATTGATTACCTGTATTTTCAAAATAATAGTCTTGATATTATTGTTGATGAAAGATGCAGAATTATAGAGATTAAAACTTGGTTTCAGGATATGTTTGAAAAGTATAATGTAAATATTCCTTTTAAATAATGCGTTGAAGGACAAACTATAGTGTATGTTTTCTAGTTTGTATTCAGAGTATGACGCCTGAAATTGATCTGGGGTGGTTCGTTTATCGGGCTGCCCCTTTTCATGTGGAATAGAATCCTTTTGAAAGCTATTAATAATTTATTAAATTCGCGTTCGATTATAATTTATATATATATGAGCGACAATTCCCTATTAGAGAAATTAGAGACATTTTATATTCGTTTCCGTGAGATCGGGCAGTTGATAACCGACCCGGAGGTGATACAGGACATGAATCGTTTTGTGAAGTTGAATAAAGAGTATCGTGATTTGGAACAGATCGTGGAGGCGGGAGACGAGTTGAAACGTGCGGTGAGTTCTTATAATGAGGCGCAGGAAATACTGAACACGGAGACTGATAAGGAGCTGAAAGAGATGGCCGAGATGGAGATCGAGGAACTGGATGTCAAGATTCCCGAATTGGAGTCGAAGGTGAAGATGTTGTTGGTTCCTGCCGATCCGGAGGATTCGAAGAACGTGATTCTTGAAATTCGTGCCGGAACCGGGGGTGACGAGGCCAGTCTTTTCGCGGGGGATTTGTTCCGTATGTATACGAAATTCTGCGAGTCCAAACGTTGGAAGATAGAAATAACCAATTATAGTGAAGGAACTTCCGGTGGATACAAGGAAATCGTGGCGAACATCACGGGTGATGGTGTCTACGGGATTATGAAATACGAGTCGGGAGTACACCGCGTACAGCGTGTCCCGGCGACGGAGACCCAAGGACGGGTTCATACCTCCGCAGCCACGGTAGCCGTACTGCCCGAGGCGGAAGAGGTGGATGTAGTACTGAATCCGGCAGATATTCGGAAAGACACTTATTGTTCTTCCGGTCCCGGGGGACAATCTGTGAACACGACGTACTCCGCTATTCGTTTGACACACATCCCCACGGGTATCGTGGTGACTTGTCAGGACGAGAAATCGCAGTTGAAGAACTTGGCGAAGGCAATGACCGAGTTGCGTTCTCGTATTTATGCGATCGAGCATCAGAAATATTTAGACGAGATAGCCACGAAACGAAAAACGATGGTTTCCACGGGTGACCGTTCTGCCAAGATTCGTACTTACAATTATCCGCAAGGACGTGTGACAGATCATCGTATCAATCTGACGCTTTATAACTTGGCTGCCGTTATGGATGGCGAGTTGGGTGAGATTATCGAGAAATTGCAGATCGAGGAGAACACGGAGAAATTGAAGGAAAGCGGATTTTAAGGATAAAAGTTAAAAACTAAAAGATAAAAGTTAGAGGGTATGACTTATAACGAGTTATTTGAACAGGTAAAAAAGAAAAAGTCCTTCCTTTGCGTGGGTTTGGATTCAGATATAAAGAAATTACCTCAACACTTGATGGAAGCGGAGGACCCCGTGTACGAGTTTAATAAAGCTATCGTGGATGCAACGGCGGACGTGGCGATCGCTTACAAACCCAATATTGCGTTTTACGAGAGCAACGGGGTTGCAGGGTGGATCACGTTGGAGAGAACGGTAAAATACATCAAATCCAAATATCCCGAGATTTTTTTGATTGCCGATGCTAAACGCGGGGACATCGGGAATACGTCCGAGATGTACGCCCGTGCATTCTTGGAGACGATGGAATTTGATTCTATCACGGTGGCTCCATACATGGGAGAGGATTCCGTGACCCCGTTTCTGAAATACGAGGGGAAATGGGTGATCCTGTTGGCATTGACCTCTAATAAAGGTGCTTTTGATTTCCAATTCTTTGAGGAAAATGGCGTGAAACTGTATGAACGGGTTTTGCGTAAATCTCAAGAGTGGGGGAATGATCAGAATATGATGTACGTTGTGGGTGCCACGAAAGCGGAAATGTTGAGCGGTATCCGTGAGATCGTTCCGAATCACTTCTTGCTAGTTCCGGGAGTGGGAGCGCAAGGTGGTAGTTTGGAAGAGGTGGCTAAATACGGAATGAATTCTCATTGCGGGTTGATCGTGAACTCTTCTCGCGGGATCATCTTTGCGGATAAGACCGAGAATTTTGCCGTAAGGGCGAGAGATGAAGCCGTGAAGTTGCAACAACAAATGGCGGAATTGCTTGCTGCAAAAGGAGTGATTTAAGAGAAATAAATCGCAATATAGAGAAGGTGTGTTGTAGCGACACACCTTTTGATTTATAAAAGGATAGTTTGAAACGTGGATGAATGAAAATTCAGTTGTACGATTTCAACGTACGACTGTAACCTTCGTTTGATTTAAAGTGTCAATGACAAAGTTCGCCCGCTCTTTTGGGGATCCTTTAGGTACGATTATGGGTGTGTAATCGAGTTGCTGGTAGGTGACAAGCATGATGTCGTAGGTGGCGACAGCTTCTTGATAGGATTGCTTACGTTCGGAATCGGTTTGGTAAATTTCGGGCCAAGGTGGAAGAATAAATACAAGTGGATTGTAGCGGAAGTCTTGAACGGCATGTTGGAGTTTAGGTAATATAGGCTGGTGGATAAGGTGGGCGTAAGCGAGGGTGTCGGGGATGCCCCGGTCGAAGAAAAGAACAGATTCCTGTTTTTGGTGCTGTTCGAAGGATTCCACGGAGCGGGAAAGCATGAGGTGGATGTAAGCGGGAATATTTGCCCAAGGGAGGGCGTCTCCGTTTTGGGAGACTTGTTCCCGGATAATCTCCCTGGCTACTTCAGGAACATACGGGAAACCTTGTTTGGCCAATGTTTCTAATAATGTAGTCTTACCAGCACCAGGGCCTCCGGTGATGATAAAGAAATTATGTTTATATATCATTATAATTATACTTGAATTATAGTTTAAGTGAGTAGTACTAAAAACCATTGTACATTGCGGAGTCGTTTGCGTAAAATTTGATATGCTTTTAATTTTGTGGATTTGACGGTGTTTATGGTAACATTTAATTTTTTAGCAATTTCGAGGTTCGAGTCCCCGTTCAATGTCATGATAACCATTTTTTGTGCTTGTTGGGAGAGTGTTCCGATCGCCTGATAGATTAAGGCATCCACTTCTTCTTCCAGAATGTATTCCTGTTCTTCTTCTTGGGATATAGTTGCCAATAGTTGGATTGCGTGCTTTTGTTTTATTTGTTCATGTTTTAGATAGTCAAGACAGGCGTTGCGAGTACTCGTGTACAGATAACTTCTTATCTCGGCAATGACTCTGAATGTAAGTCTTTTTTCCCATACGTTTAAAAAACAATCTTGTACGATATCCTCAGCAATATCGTTGTCCTTAACAAAGCGCCACGCAAATGATCTGATAGGAAGATAATATTTTTTGAAAATCTCCTTGAATATCCTTTCATCACCGGAATGTAACTTTATTATGAAATTATTATCTGACAAATTTAAGTAATATGTGTATTAAATAACCTTACGCTTAATAGAAAACAAAAATATGATTTTGCTGAATTAAAACCAAAAAAGAAGAATGTTTATGAAAAAGAATCAAATTTTAAACATTTTTTAATCACACTTGAGGGGGATATAGTCGTTCTATGCATAAAAATACAATAATATGTTTGATCAAATTAATATAGAAACACTGATTTTAAAATATCTTCAAGGGGAATTGACAGGGGAAGAGAAAAGGGAATTAGATGAATGGTTGAAAGGCGATAGAAATAAAGAACTTTTTTCTAGGTTAGTGAATAAGCAGAGAATATTGGTGAAGATGGAACGTTTGGATGGGTACGATTGGGAAAAAAGTTGGAAAGTAATGGAAAGAAAGCTTCATGAAGGAAGAAAGTTTTCGTGGAAATACTGGGGGATAGTAGCATCGTTGCTAGGGATTGTGTTACTTGGAACTTGGATGTTTATGGGAAGAAATGGAGGAAATTCTCCTGCGGTAGTTATGCGGGGAGTCGAGGCAGGTGGAGTATTTGCGGAATTGGTTCTTCCTGATGGAAAAGTTGTGGAATTAAATAAAGACAGCAATAATTTGCAGTTTGGGGAGAGAGGAAACGTATTGAGGAATGAGAATGGTGTGTTATTTTTGACTCAAGATTCGGCACATTTGCAAAAGATGGAGTATAGTGAGATTAGAACCCCGAGGGGTGGGGAGTATAAAGTGGTATTGCCGGATAATTCGATCGTTTGGTTGAATGCTGAGTCGAAGTTACGTTTCCCGTTGACTTTTTCAAGAAAAGAACGTAAAGTATTCGCCAGTGGAGAACTGTATTTTCAAGTTGCCAAAGATTCTCTTTCACCTTTCCGGGTTGAGGTTGAGGGGGGGTACGAGGTTGAAGTACTTGGAACGGAATTTAATGTCCGGGCTTATTCGGATTTACTTGTGGCAACGACATTGGTAAACGGGCATGTATTGATTCGGGATAAGGGAGCAAAAGTTGTATTAAGGCCGGGAGAACAGGCTGTGAAAGGAAAGAATAGTGAAGGGGTTGTTGTACGAGAGGTCGATGTTGCTCCTTGTATTGCATGGAAACAGGGATACTTCCTTTTTGAGAATGAACGTTTGGAAGATATTTTGAATGAGTTGGCTCGTTGGTATGATGTGAATGTATTTTTTGAAAATTCGTCGGTACGGGAGGAACGTTTCTCCGTGGATATGCCTCGACATGAAAGTTTTGAAGAGGTTCTTGACTTGATAGAACAGACTAGATCGATACAGATTGAAATTGAAGGAAATAATGTTTTTGTGAAATAATAAATATGTCGAACGTCTGGCAACGTTCGACATGTTAAAGTGCCTAGCAGCACATTGGTATAATTTAAATTGAAACAAAGGTATGAAAAAAAACAACGAAGAGGGACTGTTTCGGCAGGTCCGACCTAAAATTTTATTGATTATGAAATTGACAACTGTTTTTTTGTTGATGTCGTTTTTATCCGTTTCTGCGACCACTTTAGGACAACGAGCCACGATAAAGGTTACGAATGTGTCATTGAAGTCTGTTTTTAAAGAGGTTAAACAGAAGATGGGGTACACGTTTGTTTATAACGAGCATGATGTAAATCAGGTGGGGAAAGTAACTTTGGACATTACGACGAGTGATGTAAAACAAGTACTTGACAAATGTTTGGAGAACACGTCTTTGGGATATTACATTCAAGGTGATGTTGTGGTGATTCAAACACGGGCAGAACAAATTATGCGGGATGCGGAGAAAGAATCGTTTAAAATAACCGGTTTGGTACAGGATAAAAAGAAAGAGGCTTTACCCGGTGTTACGGTTTTGTTGAAGGGAACGAGTGTCGGGGTGGCAACGGATAAAGATGGGAAATTTTCCCTTGAGGTGCCTCAAATGGATAGTGTCGTGTTGGTTTTTTCTTTCGTTGGGATGAAAAATAAAGAGATTGCGATAAAAAAATTGGAGAAAGAGATGAAACCGTTGACCGTGGTGATGGAAGAAGATGAAGAGGAATTGTCTGAGGTCGTCGTAACCGGTATGTTTAACCGGAGAAAAGAGGGTTTTACAGGGTCAGCAGTTTCTGTGAAAGGGGAAGATTTAAAGAAAATTAGCACAACGAATATCGCAAAGGCTTTGGCTGCGATTGACCCTTCTTTTAGGATCATGGAGGACGTGTTGAATGGGTCGAATCCTAATCGGTTGCCTGATTTGCGTATGCGGGGACAGGCAACATTGCCCGGAGGCAGTAATGCAGGTGCTTCGGCCGAGATGGTGACATTGCAAGGGGAGTATGATACTTATCCCAATAAACCGTTGCTGATCATGGATGGTTTTGAAATTGATTTGCAGACGATGGTCGATATGGATCCGGACCGGGTGGAATCAATTACCTTGTTGAAGGATGCTGCTGCCACGGCAATCTATGGTTCTCGTGCTGCGAACGGGGTGATTGTTATTGAATCTAAAGTACCGAAAGAAGGACGTTTGTGGGTAACTTATGGAGGAAATCTTCGCATTGAAATCCCTGATTTGTCAGATTATAACTTAATGAACGCGGAAGAAAAATTGAGAGCGGAGGTATTGGCCGGAATGTACAAGGGGAATGGTAGTATTGATGTTTTGCAAAATTATCAGGATAAGTTGAGAGAGGTGAAACGGGGGGTGGATACCTATTGGTTGGATAAACCGTTGCGTACTGCCGTACAACAGCGTCATGCCGTGACTTTGGAAGGTGGTGACCGGGCATTGCGTTATCGTTTGTATGTTGGGTACAATCATACGCCGGGGGTCATGAAAGGGAGTAAGAGAGATGTGATGACCGGATCTTTGGATTTGCAATATCGTTTTAATAAAGTGTTGTTAAAGAATAGTATCACGGTTGATAATTCCGTGGGAGACGAGTCTCCTTGGGGAAGTTTTAGCGAATACACCAAATTGAATCCTTATTTACGGCCTTACGGTGAAAATGGAGAGATTTTGAAGCGTTTGGATAATTTCGTGATATTTACCAACACGGGAGGTCGTACGACAGATTATGCCAATCCGATGTATAATGCAACTTTGAATACGAAGAATAGGGCAACAAATTTTTCTGTTAGAAATTTATTTAGTGTGGAATATAATCCTAATAGTGATTTGCGGTTGATAGGTTCTTTTTCTCTTTCCAAGGGAAACGGCAAGACGGACGTTTTTAGACCGGCTCAGCATACTGCTTTCGAGGGAATTGCGGATCCGACAAAACGGGGAGATTTTCGGCGTACGCAACAGGAGAGTTTTCAGTACTCACTAGACTTAACGGCAAGTTATAATAAGTTGTTGGGTGAAGTACACTATGTTACGGCCAATGCCCGTATGTCAGTACAGGAGAGTAAAGATGAAAGTTATGGGGCTTATGTAACCGGTTTCCCGAATGAGAATATGGATGAAATTTTATTCGGTAAGCAATACGATGAAAAGATGACCGGTTCCGAGAACACGTCGCGCTTGATCGGTTGGGCCGGAAGTTTCGGGTATTCTTATGCTTACAAGTACTCGGCTGATTTCAGTATCCGTTTGGATGGTTCTTCCCAGTTCGGTAAAGATAACCGCTTTGCACCTTTCTGGGCTGCGGGTGTCCGTTGGGATGTGAAAAAGGAAAATTTTATGTCACAAGTGGATTTTATTTCGGAATTTGTATTGAGAGCTTCTTATGGGGTCACCGGTACACAGGGTTTTGCTCCTTACCAGTCAAGGGAGTTGTATAGTTATAGTGCGTTACTTTATCCTTATCTTGCTTCCGATGGTACCGGGGTGGAACTCGTAGCGATGCCGAATGAAAAATTGAAATGGCAACAGACCGATACTTGGAATATAGGATTGGAAATGGGACTTTTAAACGGAAGAATTACAGCCCGTGCGGAGTATTTCCAGAAGTTGACCAAGAATTCGCTGACTCAGGTAACATTAGCTCCTTCGCTGGGTTTTGATTCTTATCCGGAAAATATGGGTACTTTGGAAAATAAAGGTATTGAGTTGAATTTTGCCTTTATTCCTTATCAAAACACCGCAAAATCAGCCTATTGGACGATTTCAGTCAATGGTTCTCACAATACGGACAAGTTGAAGAAAATCTCTGAGGTATTGCGTCACATGAACGAGGAAAATTATAATGAACAGGGGGATAGTCCGCTCCCGTATTATGAAGAGGGAGAATCTATTAACCGTATATGGGCTGTTAAGTCATTAGGAATTGATCCGATGACAGGGGAAGAGATTTTATTGAAGAGAAATGGAAAGATAACCGGAGAATACGATGTGGTGGATTTGGTTCCTTGTGGTACGACAGAGCCGAAGTGGCAAGGAAATATCAATTCTTCTTTTGCTTACAAAGGATTTGGAGTGGACGTGAGTATGGCGTATAAATTTGGGGGGCAGGTTTATAACCAGACGTTGGTAGATAAAGTGGAGAATGCTGATTTGATGCGTAATGCCGATAAGCGGGTGTTGGACTTACGTTGGATGAAAGTGGGTGATACGGCGAAGTTCAAAGGAATGAATACGGGAATTGACGGTGCCGGAACCAAGGCAACTTCACGTTTTGTCATGGATGAGAATACTTTCCAGATGACTTCTATTGCTTTAAGCTATCGTATGGATCGGACGAACACGAAGTTCTTGGAACGTTGGGGATTGAGTTCCGTGAAGTTTGCTTTTAACATGGAGGATCTGTTTTATCTTTCTTCCGTGAAACAAGAGCGGGGAACTGATTACCCGTTTGCACGGCGTTTTTCGTTCTCTCTAAATGTTGCGTTCTAATTAAAATTTTGAGATATGAAAAAGAAGATATATATATTGTTAGTAGGAATTGTGACCGGTCTAACAGCTTGTTCTGATTGGCTGGATGTGCAACCCAAAACGTCAATCCCGGGTGATGACCTGTTCGAAAGTGAAGCGGGTTTCAAGGATGCCTTGACCGGTTTCTATTTGAAAATGGGGCAAACGAATTTGTATGCGGAAAATTTAACTTATGGTTATCTGGAAGCGATTTCGGGAAATTATGACCTTTATCCTAATCTAAATTCGTGGAAAGATATATATGATTACGATAATACATGGTTGTCCGTGAAGAATAATATTTATGGGGCGATGTATAATGTAATTGCGAATATTAATAATTTCTTGAAATACATCGACAAGAATCGCTCTGTGGTTAAAACGGACAAATATTACGAGTTGATGAAAGGGGAAGCCTTGGGGTTGAGAGCTTTCTTGCATTTTGATTTGTTGAGGATCTTTGGTCCCGTGTATAGCGAGAATCCAACAGGAAAGGCTATTCCTTACAGGGTATCGTTTGACCAGCAGGCAACTTCTGTGTTATCGGCAGAAGAAGTTGTTACATACGTACTGAAAGATTTACACGAGGCAGATTCTTTACTCGAAGTTTCAGATAGTAAGAGTTTTAAAATTCCCAATACGTATGATAAGGATTATAATGCTTTCGAAAGTTCGCGGCAAATGCGGATGAATGTTTATGCCGTGAGAGCCATGTTGGCACGGGTATATCTGTATAAAGGGGATGCTGACAGTAAAGCCAAGGCATTGACTTATGCCCGAGAGGTGGTGGAGAGCGGTTATTTCAAGTTGCAAGAAGATAATTCCAATCCGGTATTGTTTGGAGAGCACATTTTCGGTTTGAATGTTTACGAGTTGGATAAGTTGTTGGAAGAGGGTGGGAAATATAAGACGCAGATCCCTGCTGGACAGCTCTCCGAGAGTTATTATATCATGCGGACAAAAGAGAATTTTGAAGAACAATTTGAAATCGGAAGTAGGGGAATCTATGATATTCGGGCAAATACAGACGCTTTTAAAAATGTGAGCGGGGATGGAGATAAAAGGTATAAACTTTGTCTGAAATATGATCAGTCTAAGTACACCTCCAATTCTTCCAAATATGCCGGGAAAGATGTGTTGCCATTGATTCGTTTGCCTGAAATGTATTATATCATAGCAGAGTGCGAGACGGATAAAGAAAAGAGTGCGGAGGCATTAAACACGGTGATGTGGGCAAGAGGAATCGCCTACGAGGACGGAGTGATTGCGGATGATGCGTACGATCGGTTGGATACGCGACCCGAACATGATCAAGCTCATACGAAACGTATTAATGAACTCATGAGGGAATACCGGAAGGAATTCTTTTCTGAAGGACAGTTATTCTATTTCTATAAACGCCATAATTATAGGACATTCCCTTATTGTGTTAAGGAAAATATGACTGATTTCTATCAATGGCCGTTACCGGATAACGAGATAACTTTTGGCAATAACAATTAAATTTGATAAAGATGAAAAAATATAGATTTCTTTTATTGTTATTTGTATTGGGATTCATTTATATGGGGTGTGAGGAGAATGATATAGACGTGTACGATGAGACTCCCCGCCTGAATCTGTATTATGGAAATGTAGCCGTTCATTTCAGAGATTCCGATTACGTGAAAGGAAATATGGAGAAAGAGTGGTCGTTGAGGGTGAATTTGCAGGGCTATCATCTCACGGAGGATAAAAACTTTTGTATGACGGTGAGACCGAATGATGCCTATTCTTTAAAGGCCAATGTCTCTTTTGCTGATTCGTATGTGTTTCCGAAGGACTCCATTTATCGGATTTTTACGATAAATGTTTCTCGACCGGAGAATTTAACAACAACGAAAGCTTATCTGGCTGACATTTGTTTTGATTTGGATAATCCTTTGCATCAGTTTGATCCGGGACGGGAAGACAAGGAAGTTTTACCGTTAGAGGTTTATTATGTGATCCGGAGAACTAATTGGAATGAGTGGCAATGGGGAGAGTATTCGGATGCGAAGTACTTTTTTATGATGGATCATTTTAAAGCCACGATAGATGATATCCCGGAGGGAGATGAGACCCAGAAAGAGATATATGATGCTTACGAGGAGTATAAAAAGAACAATCCACCCTTGTTGGATGACAAAGGGAATGAGATCGTATTTAAGAAAGTAGAATAAAAATGATTGCCATGAAACGATTTATAAATATAGCAGTTTTTTTCCTGACAGGTGTTTTTTTGTTGCTCGCTTGTTATGATGATAAAGGTTCGTATGACTATCATGATGTTAATGAGGTGGTTATTGACCTGCCTGCGGCCGTGAGCGTGCGGTTGGATAAAAAAGACTCTGTTTCTGTAAAGATTGAACCCAAGTTGTCTCAAACGCTGGAGGAGAGTGAGGCTCAATTGACATACGTGTGGGAAAGAGAGAGGAAGAATAGTTTGGGATTGAGCGAATGGATTCCTTGCGGGAAGGAAAAAGTATGTGAATTGTGGTTTAAGCCGGAGGATGTAAACTCTTTGTCCATTCGTTTGCGGGTGCAGGATAACCGGGAAGATGGGAGCGAGTGGTATAAGCAAACGACCGTGCAACCGATCGTTCCTTATAGCCGTAGTTGGTTTGTGCTTCAGTATAACGAAGGTAAATGTGTGTTGGGTGCCGTGGATGGTGAAGGAAGTGGTGGAGTGGTTATTCCTGATGCCTACAAATTGGATATGGGACAGGAGTTGCCTATTAGTGGAACCCCGAAATATTTGTTAACGGAGTGGCTGTATGGATCTACACGGGGATCCTTTATTAATGCGCAACAACCGGTAATATTTATCGGGACAGATCAGGATGTATATTTGATGAATGCTGTTTCGTTTAAACAGATATGGCCATATCGTGAAATGTTGCATATCAAAAAGGTTCAACATGATGAAACTTTTGTACCGGAGTGGTTGGCCTCACATACTTCTCTGGATTTAGGGGAGATTTTGTGCGATGATGGGAAGTTATATATGGCGAATGCTGACGGTTACGCTGTATATTATCCGCTTTCTTGGGAAAATGATGCTGATGTTTCTGACTTCAAAGTTACTAAAGCCGTTCCATTTATGGGAGGAATGGGTTTTATTCTTTATGATGAGCAAAATCATCGATTCTTGAAAGTCGGTGCTTATAATGATGTCATGGAAGGGTATATGAATAACCAGTACTTTAGAAAATATGGATATGAAGACTATTTTAAACCGAACAATGTAAAGAGATACCTTACGAAAATCGGTGAAAACCCTCGGGTTGAAAATGAGTTTGATCCGGATAATATCGGTGATGACAAGGAAATGATGGATATGAATATATATTATGATGCTGATGGAGCGTACGGGGTATTGGCAATCTTTTTCTCCACTTCAGATCGGAAACTTCACGTGTACGATTTAAATGCGGATGGTTTTAGGGAAAAATCTGAAAAAGCGAGATGTGTCGGTAAGTATACCTTTGATCTTCCCGGAGGGATGAGTGTGAATGACGTGAGCGTAGTGACTTCTTATGTTTATGGTAAAACCATATTCTTTGCTGGAGGCAATAAGATTTACAAGGTAGATTTTAACCGTACTGTACCGAAAATCTCGTTGCTTTATGAACACCAGGATCCCAACGTGAGAGTAACCGGATTGAAGTTTAAGAATTCGTTTTACAACACGGGGTATAACAAGGATCCGAATGATTGGGACTCTCAATGGATATGGAATGATTTCCCGTATTGTTTAGGAGCTTCATTGGATTATGGTGGAAATGAGGGAGGTATCTTAGTGATGAAACTGACCACGGCAGCTGAAGTCGATCCGGATAACGAAATTCTTGAATACAAGGGTTTCGGCAAGATTGTTGACTTCGGATATAGTGCGAAGGTGAACTAAAGAGTGTTGGTTTATTGATTTTTAGATATTGGGGAAGAGTGTTCCAAGAGCTTGGATTCAGACTCTTGGGACACTTTTTAATGTCAATAGAGTTATTGAGTATGAATAAAATATTATATATTCTTTTCCTGTTTACCGTACTACCATTATCTTCTAGAGCTCAGGGGTACACGATGGATTTACCCCGCTTGAAAACTTTTTCGCCTTATCAAGTAGATAAAGAAAAGCGGAGTTTCGTGGCTAGCTGGGAAACGTTGGATAATTCGGTGGCACGTTCCGTTATCGCATACGTGGGGGTGGAACGGATTGTAGATTGCGATGGAGTTCAAAGTGTCTTGGAAACCACGATAAAAGGGGATGCGACTTTGTCCGGAGATACTTGCAAATCGCTAGGAATAAATGCTTTTGTACATGATTATATGACGGAACAGGGATGGTATATGCGAATGGGACAAGTATCGGTCAAGGGACTTGTGTTTAAAGCTGATGCTTCGTTACCTCCGGATTGGGCTCCGGTTCTGATGTCTCCGGTCTTTGACGCTTCGCATGATGGAGGCAAGTTTACCATTCGTTTCACGGCAACTGTTGTAGATAACAAATCAGGAGAGATCACGACTTTGGTAGTTCGGCATTGGGCGGATCGGCGTGGATCGGCCATGGAAGAGAAAGTAATTGAATTACTTGCGGACGGGCAAGCACACGAATATCTTGTAGAATGTTCCCGGGGAATGAATAACGAGAATGTCAGTATTCACCTCGGGGTGATGGGAGCAACGGTACTCCTTTCCGGGGATATTAAAATAGAACAACGACTGGAAAAGGGGGATCGAGTGTGGCATTCTGTGGCTCTTACACAAATGAATCGTCCTGTGGGTGCAGACTTTACAAAGATCAATGAACAGGGAATTAAAGTTGATACCATGGAAGTGACTGCCTCTTTCGGAGCCCCAAACGTGTTGGATTACAAAGAACATCAGCGAAAAGGATGGCGTTTGTTTTACACCTTATTCCAGATGATTGCAGCTGAAGACGGGGTGTCGACCCGGGCCTCGTTGTATTCTGATCCAGTCTATTTTGGAGAATAAAAACATAGGATGTTAAGGAAAAATGAGTATTGTATGTGGAAAAGAATAGGATTTGTATTGCTATTTAGTAGTGGACTATATTTTCATTCGATTGCCCAACAAGAGATCGATGCTTTTTTTAATTCCCGTTCGTCGGAGGATTCCTTGAAGGTTATTCCCGGTATGTTTACCACTTATCGTCAGGGGGAAGAGGTTTTTTGGGAAATACCTGATTCTTTGCTTGGGCGTGATATGCTTGTAACGACAACGATATTGGAAGCGGCTGCCGTGAAGAAAAGAGATGAAGACCGACGTTACGGTTATTCCGGGGATTTCTTCGGACCGATGATTGTTTGTTTTCAAAAAGAGGGTAACGAGATATTATTACAAGTGCCTCTGTGTGACCGGGTGGGAGTAGACCCGGGAAAAGGAGGTATTCATCATGTTGCCAGGCAACGGGGAGATTTCATCTTAAACGAGGTGTTGCCCGTGCAAGCGAAGACTTTTTCTTCGGTATTAGTCGAGGTTTCTCGGTTGTTGATACATAACCCCCTATTTAATTTGAGTCCCTTCAGTTTTGAATTGAAAATGGGTATGGCTGAGAGTGAAAAAAATCGTATTGGCGAGATAAAAGGATTTCCCGAGAATATACTGATTCGTTCTAGCAGAAGTTTTTCCGTGGAGGAATATTCCATGGGAGGAGTAAACAGATCGGGCGATAGCTACACGACAAGTTGGGAAGTTGGTGTTTGTTTGGCCCTTTTGCCACGTCAGCCGTTGGAAAGGCGTCAGAAGAATAATGACGTGGGATATTTTAGTTTTTCAAAAACTGATTTTTCAAAAAGTCGTTTTGCCTTGTCTTCGGTCTCTTGTGTGAAACGGTGGAGGCTGGAACCTCGAGACCCGGAGGCTTATTTACGGGGAGAATTGGTGGAGCCTGTTAAACCGATCGTTTTTTACGTGGATCGTAAAACGCCCTCCCGTTGGGTACCCTATTTTATAGAAGCGGTGAACGCTTGGCAGAAGGCATTTGAACGGATTGGGTTTAAAAATGCCATTCGTGGAGAATTGGCCCCGACCCCGGAAGAAAATCCTGATTTTTCGGAATATGATTCCCGTTATTCTTTTATTTCGTGGAAAGCGTCTCCGGTGCGGAATGCTTATGGCCCATCGACAGTTGACCCGAGATCTGGGGAGATTATAACCAGTCATGTCGGAATATTTAGTAGCGTTTGGGATCTGGTGCAACAATGGTATTTTGCCCAATGTGGCGTGAGCGACAAACTTGCTCGGGAAACGGTTATGCCCGATAGCCTGCTTGGGGAACTTGTCAAGATGGTCGTTTCTCACGAAATAGGGCACACGTTGGGATTGGAACATAATTTTATAGGTAGTAGTCTCTATTCCGTGGAGCAACTTCGGGATAATGATTTTCTGGATAAACATGGAATGGGATCTTCCATCATGGATTATATGCGGTTCAATTATGTGGCAAGGGAAGAGGATCGTATTCCTTTGAGAAATCGGGTTGCCCGGGTTGGGGAATATGATTGTTTTGCCATAGATTGGGGGTACCGTTATTTACCGGATCGGACGGGTGAAGAGTGGAATGAATGGGTGAGACAGGAGTTGCGTGATTCTTCCAAACGTTTTGAGGCGGGCATGGATGCTAGGGCGCAGTCAGAAGATTTGGGTAACGATCATGTCGAGTTTAATTCTTTGGGGATTGAGAATTTAAAACGATTGATGGCCATGGCTGACGTGTGGAAGTATACGGATCGTCAATCGTATCATATCGTGAAATCTCGGTTCAATGGGATGATTCAACAATATTCTTTGTTTGTGGATCACGTGCTTCGGGATATTGGTGGAATATTGAAGTGTGAGGAGGATACGACGAGATTTTATAGGCCGGTTAGTCGTGATTATATGTCAAAGGTTATGACGTTTCTCGGACGGTACGTGTTGACTCCTTGTGATTGGTTGTATCGGGAGGATTTAGGAGAAAGACTCGGGGAAGATTCGCGAATGTTGATGAGTCGTTTTTATCAAACTACGATGGAGATGTTAGTTGGAAAGTTACCGACGATAGTGCGTATGGAAGAATATATGCCGGGTGAAGTCTATACTGTGGATGAATATTTGGGAGAATTGCATCGTTGGATATTTCGAGAGTGGCGGGAAAATACCGTTGTTTCGGATGCCCGTTATGTTGTTCAGTCTGCTTACGTGAAAGAGTTGAAGGCCCTGTTGGGTAAAATGGGGTACATCCCTTCTCAGGTGTTGGTGAAGGGGATGGAAGAGATCGGGAAAATCTTGGAAGAGGGACGGGATTATATGGTAGGTCTGGAGGGGAAAGAAAAAAGGCGGGTTGCCTTATTGTTAGAAAGTATCGAATCTTTACAAAATTAATGATTGAATATGAAAATAGGGTATAGGTTGTATTTGTTGTGTTTGGTAATTTGTTGTTGGACAGCGGGAAAAGGTGTTGGTCAAAATACCGGGAAACGGCCACTGGCTTTTGAGGAATTTTTTCACGGGAAAATGGAAAGGATTTCCGGAGTTCTTCCTGTCTACCGGGATTCCGCGAAGGTATATATGGAGATTCCGGAATGTTTGTTGGGTAGGGAATTGGAGATCCGGGCTCAGGTGAACAAAGGATTCGATATGGTGGCTCGGCCATTGGAGAGTATGGGAGTTGTGTATTTGCAGAAAGTGGATGATCATTCGATTTATATACAACGTCGTTTGTTTTCAGAGCGGGTTGTGAATAAAAATAACGAATTATACGAGGCGTTGTGTAAATCGAATAAGCAACCAGTAGATATTGTTTATCCCGTGGTGGCGTATTCTGCTGATGGAATGGGGTATATGATAGATGTTACTGAAATGTTGAAAACTGGAGATGACTGGTTTAAAGTGGCCGCTCCGCAAGTTAGGGATCAGGATGTTTCCCGGGCGAGAATTACTGGTGTACATGAATTCTCGGATGGAGTAAGTTTTACGATACACCGAATGTATGGGTTCTCTCCCGAACGGTTGTTGGATAACGTGATTCCTCCTCGGGGTTTTTTACCGTTGGAAATCGGTTGTGTTGTAACGTTGCTGCCGGAACGGGATATGAGAGAGCGTTTTGCTGACAGGCGTTTCGGCTATCACGTGATTTCATTCTTGGATTATTCCCAGAATCCTTACCGGGCAGAAAAGGATTCGATTATTAGGAAATGGAATCTGGGGATAACGAAAGACAGCCGGGGAGAGTGTCGAAAGGGGAAATTAGTGAATCCTTCCCATCCGCTTGTGTTTTATATCGATACTTGTTGTCCTTCCGAATTCGTTCCGTATATTAAGGAGGGAGTATTGGCGTGGAATGCCGCTTTTGAAAAAGCCGGTTTTAAGAATGCCTTACGGGTGAAAATGGCGGATTCGAAAACTGTGTTGGAAGAACAGCGGGCTGTAATCGCCTACGATTTGAGCGAAACTGGCATCCGAACAAGCTACACGTTTCATCCTAAGACGGGAGAAATCCTGTCTTGTCGGGTCAATATCGGACATGGTTTTTTACCCAAGGAGTTGTGGCGGTATGTGCTGGAGTGCGGTACCGTTGACGAGCGTATCCGGAAGGATATGTTTCATCCTGACGTGGCGGGAGAAATTTTGCGGAGCAAGATGATGCGGGCCGTGGGGAGCGTGTTGGGACTGAAAGAAAACTTGGCAGGAAGTGTTGCTTATACCGTGGAGCAGGTAAAAAGTGCTGCTTGGCTGAAGACGTATGGTTATACGGCCTCTATTATGGATAATAACCCGTATAATTATGCCGTTCAGGAATCAGATAAGGTAACGGCTCGGGAGCTTATGCCTCGGCTTGGTAAGTATGACTGCCTGGCAATCGAGTGGGGGTATCGCGAGTTCCCCGAGAGCAAGAATGCTTATGCGGATCGTGAGATTTTGCAGAAAAAGTTTCAGAAGTGTTCAGCGGGATATATGTTTCCCGTATCACAAGGGATAGAGGTTAAAGCGGGAGATTTATCTTCGGAACCGTTGAAAACGTTGGGATACGCTTTGGATAATTTACTTCGGTTGAACGAGTCTTTGGGGAGTATCGTTTATCCGGGCAAACAATATGATTCCGGTTGGGCGATCATGAATGCCAATCGGCAAGTGATCGATAAATACGGTGAATATTTATTGCAGATAGTTTCCTGTTTTGGGGAAAAGAGAGGGAATGTTCCCTTGTCGATAGAGGAGCAACGGGGTGCAATGGTGCTGTTGGGAGAGTATTTGTTTTCCGGTGATAAAGGGTTGGTTTCCCCTTTGGCAAAGGGATGTTCTTGGGATATGAAAACCACTTACATCCGGCAGATAACAGCGGTATTTCAAAAGTTGTTGGCCCCGGAGGTAATAAAACGTATGCTGGATATGGAACAAGTATGCTTGGAGAATGTCTACACGGTAGATATGTTTTTTAAGGATTTATTCTCCATGTTGTTCTGTGATTTTAAGGCAGATAGTGAAGTGTCTTTTTCCCGGATGGATATGCAGGTGATATGTGTGAACACCTTGTTGGAGAGTGGGGCAGATGCTTCTGTTCCTGTCGTGAAATGGAAGTTACAGGAACTTCATCAACGGTTGAAAGCGTTGGCTAGACAGCACGAGGATGGGGCAGTCCGGAAGATATATGCCATGTTGAGTTTGCGAATTGAAAAAGTATTAAACAAATGAAATGTAATGAGATGAGAATTTATTTTTTTCTGGTTTGTTTTTTGTGGGTAGGTAGCGTGTATGCCCAGAATCAACCGGTTGTTTTAGATGAACACAACGTGGTTGAATTGAATGATGCGAAAGAATGGGATCGTTTTGTCAAATCATGGGAAGTTGTACCTTTGGATATGAATGCACAGAATGCGTTAGAAATCAAAAGTCTGGCCATTTATGATGATTTGGTTGTGGTTAGGGGAATGCGAGACCAAATGGAGAATATTTTATTGTTTGATATTTCCGGAAAGTTTTTACGGCAAATCGGTAGTCAAGGAGAAGGCAAAGAGCAGTATGGGATGGTCGGTTGGGTTCGAGTGGATCCATTGGAGCGGGAGATTGGGGTATATGATGGTTTTTGGGGAAAACGGTATGTGACCTATGATTTTGAAGGTAATTTTAAAGAAAGTGGGTCATGTGAGGAGCATATGCATTATGTGCGACGGGTGTATCCCTTGGAGAAAGATCGTTATTTGGGATATGTCGCATGTAGTACGAGCCGCCTCTGTTATTTTATTTCGGATAAGGAGTTCACGAAATTTGACACTTTGCGTCCTCATTATGTCCGTTTCCCGATGGGGGTGGTTGATTTCTCTCTGCATCCGATAACGATCTATGACGGGCGGATTTCTTTTGTAACCCCGTTGTGTGATACTATTTTTGAGTATGACGGGAGTGAATTGCAACCTCGTTTTGTTACCAAGGTGCATCGTTCCGTGCCGGATGATTTTGACCCGGGACATAAAGATTATCTCACTTGGGTGGTACGTTTGAAAAAAGAAAAAGGATATTTTTCGAAAGATGAAATATATGAAACAAAGAATTGGTTTGTGATTACTTATGAAACAGGAAAGTTGATGTATAACAAGAAAATAGAGAAAGCTTTTTATATGCCTAAAAATGTAGCAATGAGAGGGGATATGATTTATCCGGATGATTTATGGGGAGAATCTGGAGAGAAGTTGGTAGCTGCATATACACCGGAGGAATTGTTGGCCATGAGGGATAAAATGAAACAAGAAGGGGTGGTTTTAACAAAGAAAATGGAGCAACTTTTCAGACAGGTAGAAACAGAAAAGAAACCCGTGATGATTCTTTATACTTTCAAATAGATATCACTGATGATGGTCTAGCTGTGGATTTTACAAAGTTAACGCATATTGTATGAATGCAGCTAGGCCATTGTCTGCGTCTGTAGGCATGTTGTCAAATTGTTTTCGTAAAGGTTCCGGGGCGTTGGCTACGACAAATGGATGGCTGCAACGTTTGAGAAAGTCGAGGTCATTATAGTCGTTTCCTAACCCGGCACACTCTTCGTAATGCAGATTCAGTAGATCGAGCAATAATTGGCAGGAAGAGCCTTTATTCACGTTGGGGGCGAAGATTTCACTCCAAATGGCTTGGTTGTCTATTGGGGAGGTAGAACGGATGACGGAGTAGTTGGACAATTTTTGTTGAATATCACCGTGAAGTTGGAGTTGTTGTGCGTCTAGGATAACAAGAAATTGAGTGGCCCCGCCCTGTATCTCGTCGATTGAAGAGATGGGAGTCCCCAAACCGGGATAATTTTCGATACGACGTCGGAAATCTTCGTGAAGAGAGGAGATATTCCGGTAATAAAAATGATGGTTGTCGGGAATTCTTTGCTGTATGGTAAAATTTATATCGTATTTCCAGAGATGGGTAGCAATGTCTCGTGTTTCTTCGGCCGATAATTCCCGGGTGAGAAGAATCTCTTTGTCAGCCCAGTGCATGATGCCGGCCCCGGAGGAAAATACCATGTAATCCACCGGAAGGCCTTCGGGTAGCGTGTTGTTGAGAGAGAATACTGAACGTCCCGTGGCTAGGATGCGAACCACGCCTTGTTGTCCTGCCTCTTCCAGAGCAACCCGGTTTTCCTCGCTTATCTGGTGCCAGTTGCGAGGAAGAGTGGTTCCGTCCAGATCGATAATAATAGCTTTAATCATGTAATAATTTTAAATATTATTTTCAATTTTCTACGAGTTCATACTTGTAATAAGGTAGTGGTTCGTTGAGGTAGTGGAGTACTTTTTCTTGGTTCATGCCGTCAAGGGGATTATGAGTGTAGCCGAAGGTAGCTTTAATTCCCATGTTGATAAAGTGTACGGCTCGGTCGAGGGCTTCAGGGAGGCTGTCTCCATTGAGCATGCATCCCGTGATCACGCTGGCGAAAGCGTCGCCCGTGCCGGGATATGAGGCCGGGATGTAGTCACATAATACTCGCCAGGTCCGGTGATCCAAGCGATTATAAGCGAGGGTGGCCACGTTTTGAGCATTACTTCCGGGAGCGGAGGTGATAATCACGTGTTCCGGACCGAGTTCGCTCAATTGTTTGCACCATTGTATTGCGGTTCCCACGGAGATTTCTTGTTGCGGGTTGTGCCCGAGCAGAAAGGCTGCTTCCGTCAAATTCGGGGTGATCACCTTGGCTTGGGAACAGAGTTTCCGCATTCCTTCCACCATGTCGGGTGTCATGCCGGAATATAATTCCCCGTGGTCTCCCAGTACGGGATCGACGAGAATGAAATTTTGGTTATTCTTGAAATGTGCGAAGAAATCACTAACAATACCCATCTGTTTCACGGAAGCCAAGTAGCCCGTGTAAATGGCGTCAAACTGGAGTTGTAACTCTTTCCAGTGAGAGATAAAACTTTCCATGTAATCGGTCAGATCCAGCGAGCGGAAATCCTTGTATTCGCTATGGGCGGATAGTATGGCTGTGGGAAGGGGGCAAACCTGGAACCCCATGTGTGTAAGTATGGGGATGGCCACGGTCAATGAAGCTCTTCCGTAGCCAGACAGGTCGTGAATGGCGGCAATTTTCTTCATGATTAATCGTTTTCTTTATTCCCCAAAGGTAATAAAATTTATTTCAATGGAACATACGGCAAGGTGAACCAGAAGGTGGAACCTTCATCTTCCTTCGAATCAATCATGTTTTGAATATAAATAATCGTGGGTGCGTTTTATAGGGGGTGTGTCTTGTAAAATTGAATTTTTAGATGATTTGTATTGAAAATATAGGGGTGTATATTGAAAATAAATAATATTTTATATATTTGACCCTTGAAAATATAGGGCTTACTTTTAAAAATACAACTTTATGGCAAAATTTAGATTCTTAGCTTTACAAGAGATTGCCCGTCGTAAACCCGTGGAGTGCGGGGAACGTCCCAGGTGTTCTGTCGTGTTTGGAGAAAACGTGTTTTCAATGGATAAAATGCGTCACTATCTTTCCATCGAAGCCTATAAAAAGCTGGAAAAGGCAATGTCAGAAGGATTGGCGATCGATCGAGGGTTGGCTGATCAAGTGGCTGCCGCGATGAAGGCTTGGGCTGTTGAACGGGGAGTTACTCACTACACGCACTGGTTTCATCCCTTGAATGGTGCCACGGCGGAGAAACATGATTCTTTTATTGATTTGTTGCCGGATGGTGACGTGATCGAATCATTTGACGGGCGACTACTTGTCCAGCAAGAACCTGATGCATCCAGTTTCCCGAACGGGGGGATTCGCAACACGTTCGAGGCTCGCGGTTACACGGCCTGGGACCCGGCTTCCCCGGCTTTTATTAATAACCGCACGTTGTGTATTCCCACGGTATTCGTGGCCTACACGGGGGAAGCGCTTGATTTCAAGACTCCTATGCTAAAGTCATTGGCAATGATCGATCGGGCGGCGGTGGATATTTGCCAGTATTTCGATAAAGACGTGCAGCGAGTGATTGCCACACTGGGATGGGAGCAGGAATATTTTTTGGTGGATGAGGCTTTGTATAATGCCCGTCCCGATCTGAAATTATGTGGTCGCACGCTCATGGGCCATTCTTCCGCAAAGGATCAACAGCTGGAGGATCAATATTTCGGTTCCATCCCGGCACGGGTTACGGCCTTCATGGAAGAACTGGAATACGAGTGTCATTGCTTGGGAATCCCTATCAAGACCCGCCATAACGAGGTGGCCCCGAATCAATTCGAATGTGCCCCTATTTTTGAAGAGGCGAATCTGGCTGTCGATCATAATCAGTTGTTGATGTCCACCATGAAAAAAGTGGCCCGTCGTCATAATTTCCGGGTGCTATTGCACGAGAAACCCTACAAGGGGGTGAACGGCTCGGGTAAACACAATAACTGGTCGTTGTTGACGAACACGGGAGTGAACCTGTTGTCTCCGGGTAAGAATCCGAAGTCGAATATGCAGTTCTTGATCTTTCTGGTATCGACAATAAAGGCTGTGTATGAACATGGTGATGTGCTGAAAGCATCGATCGTCTCTCAAGGAAACGAGGCCCGACTGGGAGGAGACGAGGCTCCTCCGGTAATCATGTCGGTGTTTTTGGGGAATTACTTGTCGGGAATGCTTGATGAGTTGGTGGAGAAGGTGAGCGACCGGAAGATGAGCCCGGACGAGAAGACCGAGTTGAAGTTGAACGTGGGTAAAATTCCGGAGATCATGCTGGATAACACGGACCGAAATCGTACGTCTCCTTTCGCATTTACCGGAAATCGTTTTGAATTTCGTGCAGTGGGGTCGTCAGCCAATTGTGGAGGACCGATGATCGCGTTAAATGCCGCTGTTGCCGAGCAGTTGATCGCCTTTAAAAAGGAAACGGATGCTTTAATCGAGAGAGGCGTTAAGAAAGATGAGGCAATTTTCCAGATATTGCGTAAATACATCATCGAGTCCAAACCCGTGCGTTTCGAGGGGAACGGTTACAGCAAGGAATGGAGGGAAGAGGCTGCCCGTCGGGGATTGTCCACGGAGGTGGATTGTATTCCGGCTTTAAAGGCTTATTGCTCGGAGAAGGCCAAGCGGTTGTTCGTGGACAACGGGATATTGAGTGAACGGGAGCTGGAAGCGCGTTTCGAGATCAAGAATGAAATTTATTTGAAAAAGTTACAGATTGAATCCCGTGTTTTGGGAGATCTCGTGTTGAATCATATTATCCCGACTGCGATCACTTACCAGAACACGCTGTTGACGAATGTGACCGCTTTGAAGAATATCCTGCCGGACTACGAGTCCGTGGCTGACGTGCAAATCGAGGCTATCCGCACGATTTCTCATCATATCCGGGAGATCCAGACGATGGTGTCTGATATGACGGAAGCTCGCAAACAGGCCAACGCGATTGCCGATGAAGTGGCACGGGCCGAGGAATACACGGAAAAGGTGCGTCCCTATCTAGAGAAGATCCGTTATCACGTGGATAAGCTGGAATTACTCGTGGACGACGAGATTTGGCCGTTGCCGAAATACCGGGAACTGTTGTTCTCCCGGTAGATTTTATACTTGGGTGTACTCGCTGGGTGAAAACCGGGCGAGTTCGCTATCTCCAAAAAATAAATAAAGATGTAGTGGTGTCCCTTCCGGTTGGTCCCCGGAGGGGATTTCTATGGTTACGCTTCCGTCGCCCCTGCGAGCGGGTATGTCACGAAGTAGACAGGGAGAACGTCGTAGCGTGTCGTAGAAATATCCCACGAACACTTGATCCGAGACGCTTGCTTTCGGGCAATCGATACCGTTTTCCCAGTTCAAGGTGACTGTCCACCCGTTACGTTCCGAACCGGTGATGACGGGGGCTTCTAGTGTTCCCATGGAAAAACGGAAAGTTTTGAATGCCCATACTCCTTTGCCCGGGAGTAGGCATCCTCCATTGGTTGAATGGAATAAAGAGTCGCTCTTGGAAACCCCTCTCTCCCGGGCTGCGATTCGCCATATGGGTAAGTCCCCAATAGCCCGTTTGTAAATCTTCCACATTTTGCGGGCTTCAGTGAATCGGTCCGTGGTTTGTTTCTCTCCCTCTGTTCTGGACTTTCTGGGTCCCCGGCTGGATTTGCATTTCCGGGCTTTCCCTCCGTACAAAAAATAAGTATACCCGTCGGCTTTAACCGGGCCGTTTGCAAGTAAGGCTAAAAATAGAGGAGAGGTTATGTCCATGTCAATACTGATTTAAAAATGAATAATTGATGAATACCGGTACAATAGTAGTAATAATATTTTGAATAAACAATATCTACACTTTATAAACCTTATTATATATAAGGTTCATATAAGGTTTCTATAAGGTATCTATAAGGTTTATGAAGGTAGTAATTCGGTATTTATCAAAAAATGAAGATGAATTTTTGTTTCAACTTTTATGCTAATTAGCTTTATTTTTGAATTAGTTGTCGTATATTGCGGGTCTTAATTAAATAAAAGGATTATGGCGGAATTTGTAAACTCTATTGGTCAGGTGCGGGGAAAATTCGGAAACGTGGTTGCCTATGTGCGGGCTAACGGTAAGAATTATTGTAAGGGAGCGAGTATTTCTCGTAAACCTAGCACGGAGCCGCAAAAGCAACAAGCTGCGGCGTTTGCTGTTGTGGTGAGTAGAAGAGGATGGATGGCTCGGGCGATTCGATTGGGATTTCCGGGAAACCAATACCCGAAAGGCTTTAACGGGTTCACGAGTGCGAACGTGACAACAGCGGTGACGGTTGAAAAGGTTAATCCCATGAAACCGATAGTCCGCTATAAGAAAGCTATCCAGGAATACCGGGGGATTATTGATTACTCGAAACTTCGCGTGGCGGCGGGTGCGCTTGTCAGCCCGGTAGTTGTTTGCGAGGTGGAGTCAGGGAACCGGAAGGTGCATTTCTCGCACCGAAGAATGGCCGTGGAAGCTATAGATTGTTTCTTGGATGACGAGATTTATGGTGTACTTCTTCACGAATCGACACATTCCTGTAAAGTGATGCGATTAGGAATGCGTGGGGAGGATTGGAACGAGAGCATGGATTTCCCGGAAGAGGCAGAAGTGGAGGGGCTGGTTGTTTATGTTTTTGCCCGTGCGGCAGATGGAAAGGACACTTCTGACTCGGAGTGTTTGTGGAGTAAAGGGAAATGAAAAGATTATAATGTATTTTTGTAAATATAAATTAGAAATTAAGGATTATGGCGAAAATAACGGTAAAAAATACGAGTGTTTCGGTGATTAAAGTGGACGATTTTGACTATATTTCTATCACGGACATTGCTAAATATAAGACTTCCGAGCCAGATATCGTGATTGCAAACTGGATGCGTAATAGGATGACGATTGAATATTTAGGATTGTGGGAAATTCTATATAATCCTGATTTTAAACCCCTCGAATTCGAGGGGTTTAAAAAAGAGGCCGGTTTAAATGCTTTTACTCTTTCGCCTAAAAAATGGATAGAGACGACAAATGCTATGGGTATTATTTCTCGTTCCGGTCGTTATGGTGGAACATTTGCGCATAAAGATATTGCGTTTAAGTTTGCCAGCTGGGTTTCTGTTGAGTTTGAATTATATATCATCAAGGAATTCCAGCGTCTGAAAGAACAGGAGCAAGCTCAACTCGGTTGGTCGGCCAAACGGGAACTTTCAAAAATCAACTACCATATCCACACGGACGCGATTAAGCAGAATCTGATCCCGGAAGAACTTTCTCCGACACGGGTCTCTCAAGTGTATGCCAATGAGGCTGACGTGTTGAATGTGGCCATGTTCGGGATGACAGCTTTCGAATGGCGGGAGGTGCATCCGGATTTGAAAGGTAATATTCGGGATTATGCCACGATCAATGAATTGATCTGCCTTTCGAACATGGAAAACTTGAATGCCGTTTTCATCCAGGAAGGTATGGATCAACAAGAGCGTTTGTTGAAATTGAACCGGATTGCCATCCAGCAAATGAGAGTGTTGGCGGATATGGATGGGCGAAAACTGATGAAATAAAAGTAACGCCCGGAGATTCCTCCGGGCGTTATGCTTTTCTTTTAGAACATATAGTCCCACATCGGCAGCAAGATCGGTTTTTGATCTAATGCTTTCAATGCTTTTTCTCCCAAGTATTTTTTGTGAATAACTACCCGGAAGATGTATTCGTCAAACCATTTGTCGGTGAAGGTGAGGTAACCGTTGTGTCCGGCTTGCGGCCCCCAGCTGTTTTCGAATTCCCATTTCGTGGGTTTGCCGTTCGCGTCAACATCCACGGCAACCAATGACATGGCATGAGCGGAACCGCTTTGACGGGTCAAGATACGGGTTTTCTTGTCCATGGAGAAGTCTACACCCATCAACGAGTTGTAGTCGTACATTTCCGGGTCAAGAATTCCGGTTTCACGGTTGAAATATTTGCCCACGTCGCTGGAGGTATACATGGCCTCGTTGCCTTTGATGGAAGCAATGGCAGCTTCTTTGATGTCCTCGTTCGGCAGGTTCAGATATACCCAGTTGATTCCCTCGACGGTGTTCCGGTAGTTCTGAATATCATATACTTTGTAATATTCCCGGGTCGGGTCGTTCATGATCATGATGTAATTTTTCGGGCTGTAATCGGCTGGCGTGATCTCCTTGTAGAATTGTTGGGGAGTGTAATTTGCCAGTTCCTTGATTTCCCCGTTTCTATCCTTGTATCTCCAAGTGAATGTGGTTGGTGGTTCGCCTAGGCAAAGAGCCAGGATTCGGTAAATGTCTTTCAGGATAGAAACTTTCTCTGCACGTAGTTCTTTGATCTTTTTGCCTTGAGCGGCCATTTCCCGAATGGTGTAGCCACCTTTGCGGAGACGCTCGTTGATCAATGATCCCATGGCACTCGTGTTGTTCGAGTGAGCGGTTTCCGGCATGACTTCCTTGGGTACAACACCGTATTTTTCTCCCAGGTTATAATAGAGGTTCCATACACCACCATCACCCACGGGAGCTTGGAACATGAAAGTTACGTCCCGGTCATCCATCGGCTTGTTGGCCGTGGCAATCATGTTTTCCAGGAAAAGATTAGATTTCTCGAACATATCCCAAAAGTAAAGGTAGTTGTGAGAGAAATCGAATCCCGTGAGGTTATATTTCTCGATAATACTCGGGCGTAACACGTTCATGGAGGTAAACATCCAGCAGCGTCCGGAACTTTGCTGATCCGTGATACCCTGTACTTTTACCCGATATTTGAAATAGTGGTCTATTTTTCCTTGAATTTCCCGGTTAAGAGCATTATCCCGGATATTCTTGTCATTGGTCAACACGTTCTGAATGGCTTTCGTGGAAGCGTCTTTCTGGAAGCTCCCTTTGATGTCATTCAGTTCTTTTTCACCGATCGTTTGAGCGCATAGCGACGCCCCGGTCAGTAATAAAGTAACTAATGTAACTTGTATTTTCTTCATAGTTTATTATTGAATTTTATTAAACCTGTAACCTGTCAACTTGTAACCTGTAACGTTGCGCTGCAACTAAATATGGATTACTTCGTCGTAAGCGGCGGCGGCAGCTTCCATCACGGCCTCGCTCATTGTCGGGTGCGGGTGAACCGTTTTGATGATGTCATGGGCGGTCGCTTTTACTTTGCGGGCAAGTACCATCTCGGCGATCATTTCGGTCACGTTCATTCCTACCATGTGAGCTCCCAGCAGGGTGTTGTCGGCAGCATTGAAGATTAATTTGATGAATCCTTCGTTTGCCCCGGCTGCACTCGCTTTACCTGATGCCGTGAATGGAAATTTACCGATTTTGATTTCATAACCGGCTTCCAGTGCTTTTGCCTCGTTCAAACCGACAGATGCAACTTCCGGTGTCGTGTAGGTACATCCGGGGATGTTGGTGTAGTCGATCGGTTCAGTGTGTACGCCAGCGATGTGTTCCACGCAGCAGATAGCCTCGGCAGATGCCACGTGAGCCAGAGCCGGACCGTGAACGATGTCACCGATAGCGTAAACGCCTTCCACGTTCGTGCGGTAGTAGTCGTCCACTTTCACACGACCTCTTTCCATTTCAATATTCAATTCTTCCAGACCGATGTTTTCCACGTTCGGGGCGATACCCACGGCAGACAACACGATCTCAGCCTCGTGTACTTCGATCTCGCCTTTCTTGTTTTTGATGTTCACTTTCAATAGGCCTTCTCCGCTTTCCACGCTTTCCACGGAAGATTTCACCATCACGTCGATACCGGCTTTTTTGAAGGAACGTCCCACTTGTTTAGAAACTTCCTCGTCTTCAAGTGGCAGGATGGTTGGCATGAATTCAACCAGCAATACTTTGGTCCCCATGGCATTGTAGAAGTATGCCAATTCGGAACCGATTGCCCCGGAGCCTACCACGATCATGGATTCCGGCTTGTGGTCAAGAGTTAAGGCCTGACGGTAACCGATAATCCGTTTTCCATCCTGAGGGATATTCGGTAGTTGACGGGAACGTGCACCCGTGGCTAAAACGATATGTTGAGCCTCGAAAATGGTCTTTTCTCCGGCAGCATTTGTTACCTCTACTGTTTTGTCTGCAGTCAATTTTCCATGACCTTCGATCACGGTGATGTTATTCTTTTTGAATAAGTATTGGATTCCTTTGCTCATCTTGTCGGCAACTCCCCGGCTGCGGGCGATGATGGCATCGAAATCGGGAGTGGTATTCTCGATTTTTACCCCGTAATCTGCGGCGTGATGTGCATATTCCAGCACCTGAGCCGATTTGAGCAAAGATTTCGTGGGAATACATCCCCAGTTCAAGCAAATTCCACCCAGTTCGGCACGTTCTACGACGGCCACGGTCATTCCTAATTGAGACGCACGAATGGCGGCCACGTATCCTCCGGGACCACTACCAATTACGATTAAGTCGTATTTCATTTCTTATATTTTTAATAATGTGAATAATTTTAGTGTTGAATCATCGGGACACAAAATTAGGGCATTTGTTTAGAATAGAAAATAAAATTACTTCAAAAGTCGGTTCTATTGCAAAAGTCTGTGTGTTATATATTTTATTTCAGAGGTTTATATGGTCATTTTGGTAAGAGTTGATGTTAAAATTTTGGTTTTATAAGTTGAAATAGTATCTTTACACGCTTAAAATTTTATTAGTGTTGAAAATATTTGGTATATGGAGTATTCCGTAGCGTGGATTCATGTCTCTGGTTGTAAATCAAAGGAATATTTCATGTCACTTGGAACATAAAATTGGATATTAATATGAAAGGACTAAAAATTGTTGTTCTTGCTAAGCAGGTTCCCGATACGAGAAACGTGGGGAAAGATGCGATGAAAGCAGACGGAACTGTAAACAGGGCAGCTTTACCTGCCATCTTCAATCCTGAGGATTTAAATGCTTTAGAGCAAGCTTTAAGATTAAAAGATACAATTGAAGGGACAACCGTTCATGTACTGACGATGGGACCCGGCCGTGCTGCCGAGATCATCCGTGAGGCTATGTACCGGGGTGCGGATGGAGGTTATTTATTGTCTGATCGCGCTTTTGCCGGTTCGGATACATTGGCAACTTCTTACGCTTTGTCTTGTGCGTTACGCAATTTGGAATATGATCTGATCATTTGCGGTCGTCAGGCTATTGACGGGGATACCGCTCAAGTGGGGCCGCAGGTGGCTGAGAAATTGGCTTTACCACAGGTTACCTATGCTGAAGAAATTCAAGGGTGTGATGGGAAAATCGTGACGATCAAACGCCGTTTGGAAAGAGGTATTGAAGTGGTGACTTGCCCGATGCCTTGTGTGGTAACCGTGAACGGTTCTGCCGCATCTTGTCGTCCGAGAAACGCTCGTTTCGTGATGAAATACAAAAACGCGAAAGGTACTCAGGAGGCACAGGATGCTAACGAGGATTATTTTGCACTGGTGAACGAACGCCCGTATTTGAAATTGACCGAATGGAGCGTGAACGATGTTCAGAGTAACCCGGAGGATCTCGGTTTGAGCGGATCTCCGACCAAGGTAAAGAATATCGAAAGCGTGGTGTTCCAAGCTAAAGAGGCTAAAGTACTTTCCGGTACGGATGCTGAATTGGATGCCATGATGAAAGAGTTGATAACTAACCATACAATCGGGTAATTTTAGATTTTAAATTGTAAATTTTAAATTGAAGAGTATTGAAACTAGGCAATTTGAATTTATAGAATCTAAAATCTAAAATCTAAAATTTAAAATGATATGAACAGTGTATTTGTATATTGCGAAATAGAAGAGGGAACGGTGGCCGACGTGAGTCTCGAATTATTGACCAAAGGACGTGCCCTTGCTACAAAACTTGGCGTAAAGCTGGAGGCTATCGCTTTGGGTGAAGGATTGAAAGATATTGAAAAACAAGTATTCCCTTATGGAGTGGATGTACTTTGGGTTGGTGATGATGCTCGCTTGGCTCCTTACACGACGTTACCTCACACGAAGATGTTGGTACGTTTGTTTGACGCCGAGAAACCACAGGTGGCTTTGATGGGAGCTACCAGCGTGGGACGTGATTTGGGACCTCGCGTGTCTTCCGCATTACATAGTGGTTTGACGGCAGACTGTACGAGTCTTGAAATTGGTGAATATACCGACGCCAAGAGCGGGAAGAAGTACGAGAATTTGTTATACCAGATTCGTCCGGCCTTTGGAGGAAATATCGTGGCTACGATCGTGAACCCGGAATGTCGTCCGCAGATGGCTACGGTTCGCGAGGGTGTGATGAAGAAAGAAATCTTCAATCTTCAACATCAGGGAGAAGTGAAGAAATTGAACGTGGACGAGTATCTGGATGATACCGACTTGGTGGTAAAGGTGATCGAGCGTCACATGGAGAAATCCAAAGTGAATATTAAGGCTGCCCCAATCATTGTTGCCGGAGGATATGGTGTGGGTTCTAAAGAGAACTTCAATCTATTGTACGAGTTGGCCGCTGTTTTAGGCGGAGAAGTGGGTGCATCCCGTGCTGCTGTTGATGCAGGGTTCTGCGAACATGAACGTCAGATCGGACAGACAGGAACAACGGTTCGTCCTAAATTATATATTGCTTGCGGTATTTCCGGACAGATCCAGCATACAGCCGGAATGGAAGAGTCTTCAATGGTGATTGCTATTAACACGGATGCAAACGCTCCGATTAATAAATTTGCCGATTACGTGATCACGGGTGACTTGAACGTGGTTATCCCCAAGATGATCCAGTATTACAAGAAGAATAGCAAGTAGACAATTGTAAATTTTAGATTGTAAATTTTAAATTGAAATAGAGTCGTCGGGAAATACAATCTAAAATCTAAAATTTAAAATTTAAAATGGAATAAGGTATGGCAAATTTCTATACAGATAACGAGGATTTAAAGTTCCACTTGGGACATCCCTTGATGCAGAAGATTGTTGCTTTGAAAGAGCGCAATTTCGAGGATGCAGGGAAATGCGAGATTGCACCGCGTGATTTCGAGGATGCAATGGATAATTATGATAGAGTGTTGGAGATCGTGGGAGATATTTGTGGTAACGTGCTGGCTGAAAATGCAGAAGGCGTGGATCACGAAGGGCCGCAAGTAATTGACGGTCGGGTAAAATATGCTGCTGGAACTCAACAAAATCATGATATGCTGGCTCAGGCCGGATTGTACGGTATGTCATTACCGCGTGAGTATGACGGGTTGAATTTCCCGATGGTGCCTTACGTGATGGCGGCAGAGTTGGTTTCCCGTGGTGATGGCGGTTTCGCTAACATCTGGGGATTGCAGGATTGTGCTGAAACGATTCACGAGTTTGCCAGTGAGGAACAAAAACGTCAATATTTACCTCGTGCCGCTAAAGGCGATACTTACGCTATGGACTTGACCGAGCCGGATGCCGGGTCGGATTTGCAGTCCGTACAGTTGAAAGCTACCTACTGCGAGAAAGACGGTAAATGGTATCTGAATGGCGTGAAACGTTTTATCACGAATGGTGACGCTCACATTTCATTGGTACTTGCCCGTTCTGAAGAAGGTACTCATGACGGACGCGGTTTGTCCATGTTTATCTATGACAAGGCTAACGGTGGAATGACCGTTCGTCGTATCGAGAATAAATTGGGAATCAAAGGGTCCCCGACTTGTGAGCTGGTGTTCAAGGATGCTCCGGCTGAATTGGTGGGAGAGCGTAAACTCGGCTTGATTAAGTACGTGATGTCTTTGATGAATGGTGCCCGTTTGGGTGTCGGGGCTCAATCTGTGGGTATTGCCGAGGCTGCTTACCGTGAAGGTTTGAAATACGCTCAGGAAAGACGCCAGTTCGGTAAAGCGATTATCGAATTTCCGGCTGTATACGAGATGTTGACTAACATGGAGGCCAAGTTACAAGCAGCTCGTTCTGTGCTTTACGAGACCAGCCGTTTCGTTGATATGTACAAGGCTTACACGCACATCGCTAACGAGCGTACATTGAATAAAGAGGAGCGTGAGGAGATGAAGAAATACCAGAAGTTGGCTGATATCTTCACCCCGCTATTGAAATTGTTCTCCAGCGAGTACGCGAATGAGATTGCTTACGACGCTTTGCAGATTCACGGGGGATCCGGATTCATGAAGGATTACCCGATCGAGCGTCTGGTTCGTGATGCGCGTATCACGAATATTTACGAAGGAACTTCTCAGTTGCAGGTCGTGGCTGCTATTCGTGGTGTGACCACGGGACAATTCTTGAAACAAATCCGTGAAGAATACGAACAAGCCTCTATCCGTCCGGAACAAGAATATGTTCGTGAGATATTGAAAGGCATGACCGGAGCGTTCGAGGCTGCCGTGACAAAAGTAACTGCTGTTGGGGAGACGGAATACGTGGATTTCCATGCTCGTCGTTTGGTTGAAATGGCAGGGTATATTATTTTAGGTTACTTGCTGTTGTTAGATTCTCAACGTTGTGATCGTTTTGCTAAATCTGCCGAGATATTCGTGAAATACGGTCAGTCAAAGGTTGCCGGATATGCAGCATTTATCAATGACTTCGAATTGAAGGATTTGGGAATGTATAAGAAATAATATGATCGAAGTATGATCATGGAAAAGGGAGGCTTTAAGACCTCCCTTTTTATTTTGCTTTTTTTATTTCAATTGGTTTGTAACTTGCTCTTTCCTTGCGATCCGTGGTGGCTGCGCAACTGATACCCCGTTCTTTCATGGCTTTGTTTTTTCCAATATGAATATCCGGGAATTTCTTTTTTTTGCTGAAAAAAGTAGAGATACCCAATCCTAAGAAAGCCAAGCCGATAATTACGACTATAATAATAAAATAGATACCTATCATGACTGTTTATTTTAATATATACAAATATACCCATATTACTTCGCTTTCCCAAGGAAATAAACGGGATTCTTGATGGAGACATTTTAAAGATAACCAATGAATTGTAATTTTAATGGTGAAGGGGATTTGGGGTTCGAAGTGAGGAAGAATGGGATGTAATTTCGTTTTTATATGGTGTTTTATGATGTTTTTTCCGTGTAAAAATGAGAATTGATAAAAAAAAGATTAAAAAAGGCTATTTATTTCTTTGTTTTTTCTACATTTGAGGTGCAAAGTCAAATAAAATTGAGAAACAATGGAAGGATACGAACAAAACGACGGAATGGATACGAACGATAGAGATGAAATCTATTCCAATGCAGTGAAAGCAGGGAAAAGAACTTATTTTTTTGATGTGAAGGCGACTCGTAATAATGATTACTATTTGACGATCACCGAGAGCAAGAAAAAATTTGATAATAATGGTAATCCAAGCTACGAGAAACATAAAGTGTTCTTGTATAAAGAAGACTTTGACAAGTTTGTCGAAGGCTTAGAAGAGGCTATTGGCGTGGTAAAAGCTGCAATCAATGGCGAACTTCCGGAAAAGAATACTGACCTGTAAATAGTACTGTAATAAAATATTGAAGCGGGATACACGATGAGTGGGTCCCGCTTTTTGTATGAACTCCCTTTTATGTTTTTTCTCCACTGAATTTTTGAGTATCTTTGTGTGGACAGAAAGAAGAGAAACATGGAGAATAAGCCGTTGGCAGAGCGAATGAGACCGAAGTCTTTAGAAGACTATATCGGGCAGCAACATCTGGTAGGACCGGGCAAGGTGCTACGAAAGATGATTGATTCGGGAGTTGTGTCTTCCTTTATTTTATGGGGGCCTCCGGGAGTCGGGAAAACGACGTTGGCGATGATTATTGCGGAACAGTTGAAACGTCCGTTTTACGTGTTGAGTGCCGTGAGTTCCGGGGTAAAGGATGTGCGTGAAGTGATTCAGAAAGCCGAGGGACAGCGATTTTTTAATACGCCGAATCCCATCCTGTTTATTGATGAAATCCATCGTTTCTCGAAAGCCCAGCAAGATTCTTTGCTGGCTGCCGTCGAGAAAGGTACCGTGACGCTTATCGGGGCCACGACCGAAAACCCTTCTTTCGAGGTGATTTCCCCGCTTTTATCGCGTTGTCAGGTGTACGTGTTAAAGTCTCAAGAGAAAAAAGATCTCGAGGACTTGATAGACCGTGCCGTGACCAAGGATTATTATTTGAGTAAGCGTAATATCACGGTGAAGGAGAAAGAGGCCATGATTTCTTATAGTGGCGGTGATGCCCGGAAATTGTTGAATATCTTGGAATTGGTGGTGAATGGATTGGGAGAGGGGGATATTGTGATTGATAACGAGGCGGTGCATAGGGAGTTACATGAGAATCCGTTGATGTATGATAAGGACGGGGAACAGCATTATGATATTGTTTCTGCGATGATCAAATCTATCCGGGGAGGGGACCCGAATGCGGCGGTTTATTGGATGGCTCGTATGTTGCAAGGGGGAGAGGACCCGAAGTTTATAGCCCGTCGTTTGATTATTTCCGCGGCGGAGGATATTGGATTAGCGAACCCGAATGCAATTTTGATAGCGAATACTTGTTTTGAGGTCGTGCATAAAATCGGTATGCCGGAAGCCCGGATTCCTTTGTCGGAATGTGTGATTTATTTGGCGACTTCGCCGAAGAGTAATTCCGCTTACCTGGCTATTGATGCGGCTATTGCTACCGTGAAACAGACCGGAAATTCTCCGGTGCCGTTACATTTACGTAATGCCCCGACGAAGTTGATGAAAGATTTGAACTATGGGCAGGATTACAAGTACCCACATGATTATCCGGGAAATTTCGTGGAACAGCCGTATTTGCCGGAAGAATTGAAAGACAAGAAGTTCTACCACCCCCAACAGAATGCTCAAGAGGTAAAGATTCTGGAACGTTTGAAAGCTTGGTGGAGAAAATACAGGGGATGATAATTTAGAATGTAGAGTTTAAAATTTAGAATGAAATCATAAATCTAAAGTTGTATCATGGATAAGTTGATAAATCAGGAGATGTTTTTTTTGTTGGCCGGACCTTGCGTGATCGAGGGGGAGGAGATGGCTTTAAATATTGCAGAACATGTGAAGAAAGTTACGGATCGTTTGGGAATCCCGTACGTGTTCAAGGGGTCGTTTAAGAAAGCCAACCGCTCGCGTTTGGATTCTTTCACGGGAATCGGGGACGAGAAAGCGTTGAAAATATTAGCCAAGGTGAGAGCCGAATTCGGTATTCCAGTGGTCACGGATATTCACACGGAACGGGATGCGGAAATGGCTGCCGAGTACGTGGATGTGTTACAGATCCCGGCTTTCTTATGTCGCCAGACCGATTTGCTGGTGGCAGCCGCTAAAACGGGAAAGATCGTGAATATCAAGAAGGGACAGTTCCTTTCTCCCGAGTCCATGAAATTTGCCGTGGATAAGGTGAGAGAATCCGGGGATGATCGGGTAATGGTAACAGAACGGGGAACGACGTTCGGGTATCAAGATCTGATCGTGGACTACCGCGGAATCAGTATCATGCAACAGGCTTGCCAGTGTCCGGTGGTTGTGGATGTGACACATTCTTTGCAACAACCGAATCAGGCTTCAGGGGTAACCGGAGGACAGCCTGCATTAATTGAAACGATTGCCAAGGCCGGAATTGCTGTGGGTGCTGATGGTATTTTTATTGAAACTCACGCTGATCCTCGTTGTGCGAAATCGGATGGAGCAAATATGTTACGTCTGGATTTAATCGAAGGATTATTAGAAAGACTGGTTCGCATCAGAGAAGCGATAAAATAGTTTATAAAGTTCATAAAGTTTATAAGATAATTTTCATTTATAAACTTTATGAACCTTACAACCTTATAAACTCTTACTCTTCTACGTATATCTCTAGAACTTGCGTTATGTCATCCGGGTATAGCGTGAGATTTTTAAAACAAGCGGGTATAAGAACGGTTTCCCCTTTGTTGACCAATACCGGTTCACATTCCCCGGTTGTGATGGTGAATTTGCCTTGCAGGCACATATAGATGACAAATGAATCGAGGTGAACGTACTCTTTCTCTATGTCCCGGTCAAATACAAGTAAATTTGTGGTAAAATAGGGGCATTTCACGAGTTTTGCGGATTGATTATCCCGTGGGGTATAGTTTACCCGGTGTTGTGGTTGATAGCTGTAATCGATCACGTCGGTGGCTAAATCCGTGTGTAGTTCACGGGTGTTCCCGTTGGCATCTTTCCGGTTATAGTCATAAATTCGGTACGTGATGTCGGAAGTTTGTTGAATCTCCGCAATCAAGCATCCTTTCCCGATAGCGTGTACCAGTCCAGCGGGAATAAAGAAGCTTTCTCCTTTTTTCACTTTCTGGACATTCAATAGATCCATAAGTTTGTTGTGGTGTAATGCTTGAAGATAGGTCGCCTTGTCAATTTCGTGATTGAATCCCAATACGAGGGAGGCATCCTTTTCTGCGTCAACGATGTACCACATTTCGGTTTTACCGTAGGCATTATGACGTTCTTTTGCCGTTTTGTCATCCGGGTGAACTTGGATGGATAGATCGTCGTTTGCGTCAATGTATTTAATTAATAGAGGGAATTCGACACCGAATTTCTCGTATATATGATCCCCGACAAGGTCCCCCATGTACACTTCGATTAGCTCTTGCAAATCATTGTCTGCAAGGATTCCGTTTGAAACCACAGAGATGTTGTCTTCTACGGCTGATATTTCCCAACTTTCACCAATGGATTCGTCGTGTTCTTTACTTTTATAAGCTAGTCTCTCACCTCCCCATATCTTTTTTTTGAGAATTGGATGGAATTTTAACGGGTATAACATGATTTATTATTTTGTTAGGCATAATTATTGTACTAAGAACAAAGATAGGAATTTTGTGAATGGGGGATTATAATTTATGGATTAATTTTGTGCATAGAATTACGATTAATGATATAAAAACGGAGTGAAATGAAGAAATTAGGAATGTTAAGTCTCATCGTGGGGAGTTTGTGGTTGGGCGCTTGTAGTGACGATGATAAAGATTTTATGTTGGATGTCAATCGAATGACAGGTGTTGATTGGTATTACAATAGAACCACGAGTAAGAATTATTTGTCTTTCTCGGATGAAAACGTGCTGGAAATAAATCGTTTTGATAAAAGTGGGGAAATAAAGGGTATTGATCTGAGAGGTGTGATTGATTCTGTGGCTGGAGTGTGGAGGGATGAAGGGGAGAATGTACTTGCCGTGGATTGGAAGAATGGGAATTCCGAGAGTTGGACGGTGGAGAATTGTACGTCCAAGAAGTTCGTCGTGAATAATGGTTGGGGAGAACGGGAGTATATCACGGAACCATCCTATCTCGAGAATTTGACAGGCGATGCTTTTTGGGTAAATAAGTTTGTGGATAAAGTGAGTAAACTCCAACTTGGTTTTCGGATCTCAAATGACCGGAGTATGCGGGCGGGGTATGTACGAGCTTTGTTATCGGATGATGAATCGGTAAAACTGAAAAGTTATAATAATGTTTGGAAAGAAGAGGTGGATATTAGCCGGGTCGAGGATCGGAAAGTTCGTTTTTCCTGTCGTATCGGTGGTGATTACGTGAAATTTGACGAATTTATTACGGCAGATAATTTCCCATCGATGCGATTGGACGAAGTTAATTTTACTTCATCAATAAAAGCGGGATATCCTGATCAATTGGAAATTGAATGGAATGAATTTGAGGGTGAAAACGTGTATTATAAAATAGAGGTGTATTCAAAGGATAATGAAGCCGATGTGTATTTTGAGAGTGGATTATTCCCTTATGATAATGGTAAATATACCCTTAACGGGAGCACTATCGGGAAAATTAATAAATTGGATAAAATTGATTCAAAGAAAGAGTATGTCCTTCGTTTGACTGCGGTGATGTTGGAGCCTGGTGTAGCCTCTAATAGTGTGATCGCCGAGAGTCGTATTCAGGCTGTTGTGTATGTCACGGATAAATGCTTGCTTGGAAGATAGCAAGTTGGGATTACTCTGTAAGGAAATTTTTAATTGCTTGAGCCAGTTTTTCCGGCTGTTCGCTATGAATCCAATGCCCACATTGTGGGAGTTCGACGAGGCGGGCAGCCGGAAATTCTTTTTGTAGGCATCCTATTCCGGTGATTAGATTGGATTGTTCTCCTTTAATGAATAGGATTTCTTTGTCGTACGTGCTGTTGGGGAGTAAGGACGGGCAACCGCTGATCTCGTCAAAATGTTTGCTGATTACTCGGTGGTTGATTTTCCACTCGAAACCGGAAGATGTCTTTTTGATGTTTTTCAAAAACAATTGTTGAGAACGTTCCGTTCTGAAATGTTGTTGAATGGCTTCCTTGACTTCTTCTCGGCTATGTAATCGGGAAAGATCGAAGTTTGCCATAAAATCGATAATCCGGTTATGACTTCCCCCGTCTTGTTGAGAATAGGATACAGGGGCAATATCCACGACCACGGCTTTATTCACAAGTTCCGGCCTTTTAAGTAATAAAGCCATCACGATTTTTCCTCCCATCGAGTGGCCCACGATATGGGGACGTACGGGGAGTTTTAAGTTTTCAACGAGTTCAATAATATCATTACTCATTACCTCGTAATTCATGGCCTCGTCATGGGGCGATTGACCGTGATTACGGACATCCGGTAAAATGACTTGGAATTTATCTTCTAGTAAATGGGCAATGGGAAGCCAATTTTCAGATGCTCCCCATAGACCGTGAAGTATAATTAGAGGAGTCCCCTCTCCAATGGTACGAAAGAATAATTTCATATTAACTCGGTGTGATTTATGGTACAAATTTACAAATAGAGAATGAGTAATAGGATAGTACAGTACAAAAAAAAGACCGCTATAAAGCGGCCTTTTTCATATTACATGAAGTAAAACTAGTCTTTCAATTTAGCTTTCAAGAACTCTCTGTTCAAACGAGCGATGTGTTCGATAGAGATGCTCTTCGGACATTCTGATTCGCAGGCTCCCGTGTTGGTACAGTTCCCGAATCCGAGTTCGTCCATTTTAGCCACCATGGCTTTTGCACGGCGGGCAGCCTCGATCTTTCCTTGCGGGAGAAGAGCCAACTGGGAAACTTTAGCAGCCACGAAAAGCATAGCTGAAGAGTTCTTACAAGTTGCGGCACAAGCTCCACAACCGATACAAGCAGCAGCATCCATAGCTTCGTCTGCATCCGGCTTAGCGATTGGAATTGCATTTCCGTCAGGAACACCACCGGTATTTACAGAAACGTATCCACCGGCTTGCAGAATCTTCTCGTAAGCACCACGGTCTACGATCAAGTCTTTAATTACCGGGAAAGCCCCGCAACGCCACGGCTCGATCGTGATGGTTGCCCCGTCTTCGAAACGACGCATGTGTAATTGACAAGTGGTCACGTCATCATCTGGTCCGTGTGCGCGTCCATCGATGAATAAACTACAGGTTCCACAGATACCCTCGCGACAGTCGTGATCGAAAGCCACCGGTTCTTTGTTCTCGCTAACCAGTTGTTCATTCAGAATGTCAAGCATTTCAAGGAATGAGCTACCGGTTGAAATATCATGAATCTTGTAAGTTTCAAACCCACCTTTTGATTTTGCATCTTTTTGACGCCAGATCTTTAGGGTTAGTTCTTTTAATATTTTATCTGCCATAACGATTTTTCATTTAAGATTATTTATAAGAACGTTGAGCTACCTGAATGTTTTCAAATACAAGCTCTTCCTTGTGTAATTCAGGCTCTTTGTTGTCTCCCTTGTATTCCCAAACGGAAACATACTGGTAGTGCTCGTCATCACGTTTTGCTTCACCTTCCTCGGTAACTGATTCCAAACGGAAGTGACCTCCGCAGGATTCGTTACGATTCAAGGCATCCAATGCCATCAGGTGTGCGATGTCGATGAAGTCTGCCACACGTCCGGCTTTTTCAAGCTCGTTGTTCATGGCGGTAAACTCTCCGGTTACGCGCAAATCCTTGTAAAATTCTTCCTTCAACTCGGCAATTAATTTGATTGCTTTTTTCAAGCCCTCAGCCTCGCGAGCCATTCCGATGTAATCCCACATGATGTGTCCCAACATTTTGTGGAAGTGATCCGGTGATTTCGTACCCTTGATGTCATACAATCTACGCAAGTGATCGGTAACGTTCTTCTCAGCAGCGTCGAATTCCGGCGTGTTAGTTTTGATTTTCGGGGTTTGAATATCGTGTGCGAGATAATCTCCAATCGTGTACGGCAGAACGAAATATCCGTCAGCCAAACCTTGCATCAATGCAGAGGCTCCCAAGCGGTTAGCACCGTGGTCAGAGAAGTTACATTCTCCGATAGCGTACAATCCCGGGATGGTAGTCATTAAGTTGTAGTCAACCCAAAGACCTCCCATTGAGTAGTGGATTGCCGGATAAATCATCATCGGGTTCTTGTACGGGTCAACAGCAGTGATCTTTTCGTACATCTGGAACAAGTTTCCGTAACGTTCTTCAATCACGTGTCTTCCTAAACGGTCGATTGCGTATTTAAAATCCAAGAATACGGCTTTACCGGTGTTATTTACTCCGAATCCGGCGTCGCATCTTTCTTTAGCAGCACGGGATGCCACATCACGCGGTACCAAGTTTCCGAATGCCGGATAACGACGTTCCAAGTAGAAATCACGATCTTCGTCCGGAATATCGTTCGGGTTTAACGTACCTGCTTGTAATTTCTTGGCGTCTTCCAATTTTTTCGGAACCCAAACACGTCCGTCATTACGTAATGACTCGGACATCAAAGTCAATTTACTTTGTTGGTCTCCGTGTACCGGAATACAAGTCGGGTGGATCTGCACGAAACAAGGATTTCCGAACATAGCACCGCGTTTGTAAGCTTGCCAAGCGGCACTACCGTTACATCCCATTGCGTTGGTTGACAAGAAGAACACGTTACCGTATCCTCCGGTAGCCAGTACCACGGCATGAGCTCCGAAACGTTCGATCTTTCCGGTAACTAAGTTACGGGCAATAACACCTCTTGCTTTTCCATCTACGATAACGATATCCAATACTTCGTGACGGGTATATGATTTGATTTTACCTTTTTCAATCTGACGGTTCATGGCCCCGTAGCATCCTAACAACAATTGTTGTCCAGTCTGACCGCGGGCGTAGAACGTACGGCTTACCAATGCTCCACCGAAAGAGCGGTTATCCAAAAGACCACCGTAATCACGAGCAAACGGTACACCTTGAGCGACACACTGGTCGATGATGGCGTTACTTACCTCTGCCAAGCGATACACGTTAGCCTCACGAGCACGGTAGTCACCACCTTTAATAGTTTCATAAAATAGCCTGTATACAGAGTCGTTATCATTCGTGTAGTTCTTAGCGGCGTTGATACCTCCTTGTGCAGCGATAGAGTGTGCACGACGGGGAGAGTCCTGATAGCAGAATGTGGTTACATTGTATCCTAATTCAGCAAGACTGGCAGCAGCCGATCCACCGGCAAGTCCGGTACCCACGATGATAACATCAAGTTTTCTTTTATTAGCAGGACTCACAACATTGATATGGGCTTTGTGATTCGACCATTTCTGGGCTAGCGGGCCTGCTGGTATTTTAGCGTTTAATTCTGTCATAACCTTAGTAATTTTAGATTTTAAATTTTAAATTTTAAATTTAGATCGTTGATTTATGCAATTTAAAATCTACAATCTATAAATTTAAAATTGTTGTTAGTTTGCCAGTCCAAGCATGAAATAAAGCGGAATGATGCTAAAGCCTGCAGCAATGATGAAAGCGAAGATTTTAGCCAAGCATTCCAGTCTTTTTCTCCAAATTTGGTTACAGAAACCGATAGATTGGAAAGCTGACCAGAAACCGTGGGTTAAGTGTAATCCTAAGAAAATACCTCCCAAGATGTAAAGGAAGCAGTAGATGATGCTTGATTTAAATAGTCCAGAAACCAAAGCATAGGTATTTTCCATGGCAGTACCGTCCACGTTGATCTCGGTTAAAAGAGGATCTCCGGCAAACTTGATTTTCCACCAGAAGTTCCAAAGGTGAACAAGCAAGAAGATCAAAACCAAACCTCCCAAGATGTACATGTTTCTGGATGACCATGTACAATTTCCTGATTGTCTGCGAAGATCGTACTTGATAGGACGTGCGCCTCTGTTTTGAAGAGTCAAGATAGAAGCCAAGATGATATGGATAATGAATCCTATGGCAAGAATCGGTTCTACGATTTTAATGATAGGATTCGTAGCCATGAAATGGGCCCCGATGTTAAATAACTCTCCACTATTATCTACAATTAAAAGTAGATTCAGTGCTAAGTGGACGCACAAAAACGCAATAAGAAAAAGGCCTGATAAACTCAGAATGATCTTTTTCCCGATCGACGATGTTAAGAAATTACTCATAATTAGGTCTATTTATTGATAACTATTTAAATTCTTTATCCGGCACAAAAGTATCTATTTTTCCGTCATTTTAAACGGGTTTATCTATTTTAAAATCATTCTAAATATACAGAATTTTTTCCGTAATGAAATAAGTTATCAAGGTTTATAAAGTTTATAAGGTTCATAAAGTATTTACAGTGTTTTATCCCTTGTACACGATGATTTACAATAAATGTGCCAAGGGATCTTTTTGTTATGAGAATACTTGAAATATTACTTTATAAACTCTATTTCAAGATTGCTTTATAAATGACCTCTTGAATTTTTGTACGGATATTGTCTTTGATAAGTTTGTTGTTGAATTCGTTGGGGTAAATCCGGTTGGATAGAAAGATGTAGATTAATTGGTTGTCCGGATCGTTCCATGCGATGGCTCCCGTGAATCCCGTGTGTCCGTAACTGGAACAAGGAGCTTCCTTGCAGGTCGGGCCTGATTTGTTGGGCAAGGTTTCCGGTTTGTCGAATCCGAGACCCCGTCTGTTTTGGTCGAGAGGTAATTGTGTTTGAGTGAAAAGGTCGATTGTCGTAGAATCGATGAGACGTTCTCCCCCGTATGTCCCGCGGTTCAGGTAAACACTCATGATTTTGGCTAGATCTTCTGCCGTGGAGAACAAACCGGCATTACCGGACACTCCGCCCATGAGTGCCGCAATCGGGTCATGCACGTACCCGTGTAATTGGGATTTTCTGAAAATATCATCTTTATTGGCGGGAACCACTCTTTTCATGTCGAGATTAAAATGAGCGTTGAAGTCTGTGTTATAGGCTCCCAGTCTTTTAAAGAAATGTTTCCGGCAATAAGCATCAAAAGGTGTGGCGGATTGTTCTTCCACGATGTCTTTTAATAGTACGAATCCAAGGTCGCTGTAAGTGTATTTTTTCTGGGGTAGCAGTTTGGAGTTTAAAATCAAATTATGAATGGAGTCTTTGAAATGCTTGTGAATATAAAAATGCGGGGAAACGACCAAGTAGCCTTCGCCCCCCGTGAAATTAAACGTGCTGTCCCGGTAGGTGAATTTGGGATTCAGGTACAGGCGATCCCGGAGTTTACGGGTATTGGTTTTCGTGTATTTTGTCGTGAACAACCGGCCTTGCATTTTATCCCAGTCAATGGCGTGCTGGAAGAAAGAAAAAGATGCCTTTAATCCGGCTGAATGTAATAACAATTCCTTGACAGTAATATCTTGCTTGTCGGTTTCCCGAAGAGAGTAAGAATACCGGACAATCGGGGAGTCGAGTGCTATATATTGCTGGTCATAAAGCATCATGACAGCCGGAAGAGTAGCCGCTATTTTCGTGATGGAAGCGATGTCGTATATGTTGTTGGTTGTATTTCTCTTTTTTTTGTCATAAGTGTTGAAACCAAAGGCTTTGTTGTAGACAACATAACCATCTTTTGCCACGAGAACCTGACAGCCAGGAGTCGCTTTGGCTTTTATGGCGGCTTGGCATATGCTGTCAATTTTAAGGAGGATCTGTGAATTCATGCCGCAACTTTCCGGCTGGTAATATCCTAACCGCAGTTTCGGGGTGGATAATCCGGTACCTGCAGGGTAGTAGTGATTGATACTCACAGGCAATTTTCCGTTCACGTTGATGCCCCCGAATATGGCTTGAGCGGCAAACTGTTGTGCGGGAGTGTCATGTGAATAGCTCACGATGATGGCATCCATAGGGAGGTAGCTGTACAAGTCAATTCCGTAAGGCGTGGCCGGGTGGCAGAACACGATGTGTTTCCCTTTCAGTTGCTTGATAACATTAACAAGTTCCATGGTTGCCCCAAATTGCCGGGATGCCGTGTTACGGGCAGCACTGTTATACAGGATAACACAATTGTATTCCGATAGATTGTTAATCAGTTTCTCCACTTTTTCTTTTGAGGCACCGGGTGATAGAGAAAAGTGAGCGCAAGGGGCGTATTTCTCTAGTGTACTCTCGAAAACGGGGGCTTTCCGGTCTCCAAAATTCAATGAGGCAATGCGTAGCGTGTCTAAATGTGTCAACGGGAGCAGGAGGCCGTCATTTTTCACGAGAGTAATCGCTTTGGCGTATGTTTCTTGTAATAAAGCTTTGGCTGATGGGGAACTCAATCGTTCGGTCAGCCGGGCGGTGTCCACGGCAGCAGCATACGGGAGTACGAATTCTGCTTTTGCTTCAAGTACTTTTCGGCATTTTTCGTCGATCATCTCTTCCGTGAGAACACCTTTGCGGATAGCTGCTTTGATTTTTTTCACGGAGGCTTCCACGTTTTCCGGGAATAACAGAATATCGTTTCCTGCTGCTAGCGCCTCTACATCAGCCTCTCCGGGAGTTCTTCCTTTGGTGACACCTTTCATGTTCATGGCATCCGTGAAACACAGACCGTCAAAGTGTAATTTCTTGCGTAGCAGATCCGTGATGATCTGTTTGGATAGAGAAGCCGGGATATTGGCCGTATCATAGGAAGGTACGTTTAGGTGGGCAATCATGACGCCCGGTATCCCAGCCTCGAAAAGTTGACGGAAGGGGTACAATTCAACCGTGTCAATACGTGCTGCGGAGTGGCGAATCAAGGGTAATGCCAAGTGTGAATCGACATCCGTGTCCCCGTGTCCCGGGAAGTGTTTAGCCACGGCCATCACGTGCTGGGATTGTAAGCCTTGCGTATATTGTAGGGTTCGGTTTCCAACCTCTTCTTTTTTCTCTCCGAATGATCGGATGCCTATGACCGGATTCTTTGGGTTGACGTTAATATCGGCCACGGGGGCAAAATTCACGTGAATACCCATCACCCGGCATTGTTGCCCGATAGCGGCTCCTAAGCGATAAATCAGATTCGTGTCTCGAATGGCTCCCAGTAAGGTTTGGTTCGGAAATTCCATGGCAGGTTTGATTCGCCAGCCTACTCCGTTTTCAGCATCCATACCAATCATGAGAGGAATTTTTGCACTTTGTTGGTACTTGTTTGTCATTAAGGCTTGCCTTAGTGGACTGCCTTGAAAGAAGATGATACCCCCGATATGATACTTTTCAATGGCTGCTCCCAGGTGATTTTCGTAAAGGCTGTCTTTGTTGCTATAAGCGGCAACCATGATCAGTTGGCCGATCTTTTCATCCAAGCTCATGGTATTTAATGTTGAGTCGACCCACGAGGATTGAGCCTGAGCATGGAATGAGGAAAGGAGCATGCAAAATAGTCCGATTGCGGGAAGGAGCTTGTGCATGGTAGTTACAGGTTTTAGCGTTAGAGGTTGGTTAAATAAAAGTGCGGCAAACATGAATTGATTGCCGCACTTGTATCGATAGCTTGAAAATTATTTCAATAATTCAGCAATCTTTTGTTTTAATTCATCACCTCTTAAATTTTTGGCAATGATTTTGTTGTTTTCGTCTAATAATACCGTGTGAGGAATTCCGGTTACACTGTATAGTTGAGCGGGAGCTGATTGCCAGCCTTTCAAGTCAGAACCGTGTTTCCAAACCAAACCGTCATCAGCGATTGCTTTTACCCAAGCTTCTTTGTTGTTATCCAAAGATACACCGAAGATTTCCAATCCTTTCGGGTGGTATTCTTTGTAGATTTCAACTACGTGAGGATTTTCACCGCGGCAAGGACCACACCATGAAGCCCAGAAATCGATTAATTTCACTTTACCCTTGATGTCATACAAAGAGATTGATTCTCCTTCCGGGGTCGTGATCGTGAAGTTCGGAGCGATTTGTCCAATAGCTGTGCTTTCTAATTTAGCGATTTGAGCAGCGATAGCTTTACCTTGGGCGCTAGCTTTTGCTTTTTCGCCTAGTAGACTATATCTTTCTTTCAATTGTTCGTATTCCATTTGTCCCATGCTAGATACGATAACGAAAGTTGAAACATAAGAATCCGGGTTAGCTTTGATTAATTCAGTTTCTTTAGCTTGAGCATCCGTCATTAATTTAGCGTATGCTTCTTGTACTGCTTGAATTTTAGCCTGATCTCCGTTAGCTGCTTGATATTCTTGTTGCAGTTTCATGGCTTCTTGTTGAGCAGATGCATTGATTGCCATGAATTGGTCATATATTTTTTGACCTTCACTACCAGTAACAGTCAATCCTGCCTGTCCTGCATTGACCGTGATATTTGCATTTTCCAACATGAATGGGATAGCTCCTCTTTGACCGATAACCATAATATAAGCACCGGTAGGTTCACTTACGTTTCCTGTGAATTCAAATGAACCATTCTTTACATCAGCTTTTGCTAATGTGTCAAGGCTACTGCCATTAACAGTTGCGATAATAGCCTTACCGTCCGGCATTCCTTCTACCGTTCCGGTAACTTTGTAACCACTTTGGGCGTTACATGCTGCAAGGGTCATACTTGCTGCAACGATTGATAATAAAAGTTTTCTCATGTGTTTTTAGTTTTCTAAATATGAAATTGTGTCTTTAATAAATTTTGGCTTTCATGAACCACAACTCTTTAAAGGCAATGTTTATTCTTAATTTTGCGTACTTCTCCAGAATCTGGTTATTCCGGTGTGTCCCGCGCATACCTAAATCAACGGCAACACCCAGCATCAACTCTTGGCGGGCAAGACGAAGAGGCATTTGAGTCCCGACGGTTATACCGTAGGTGTTGATGTCGGTAGAATTAAATCTGTGCTGTGAACGAGTGAAATAAGCACCTGCTGTATATTTATTTCTTTGCCACCAATAACGTCCGGTCTCGTTGGGTTGTAGTGATCCGCCAATGGCTGCTTTATGATAGTTTTGAAATTCTTGATTGGTCCCAAATTCTTTATAAGCAGACATTTTTTGAAAAGTATAATCCCCCGCGAGAGTCCATTTCTTATTGTATTGATAAGTAGCCCCGACAATCATTCTGAAAGGATAAAATATTTCTCCATTGTCCCAACTTTCATTATTTACATTGATGATTGCACCACTCGTGTTACTAATTTTGTTTGCAGTAAAAGTTCTGTTACCATGTAAAGAAGTTCCAAAATTGAAACTACCACCTAGTGTCAATTCTGATTTTTTCGTTAATGGTAAAGGCAACTGGAAACCTAATGTGAATAAACTACTACTGATATGTGTTAATGTTTGTGATTTAAGATAGTAACCACTTGTGGCTGGTTGCATCACGAGTGTTAAGCGATCTTCAACCTTTCCGAATACATAGGCTGCATTAACTCCTAATGATAGCTTGCCTAATTGATAAGCTATACCGAGATACGCTTCATTTAAGCCTCCTAAGCCTTCCAATTGTTGTACATAATACATTGAAGGCTCTCCACTTACAGGATAGGAATAAATTAAATCGAATCCTCTGTCAGATCTTTGAGTTAACCCTAAAGACAAGAATGTCTTTTTATATACTCGAAATGCCATATTCAATGAGGCATTTTGAGCTACTTTATAATTAGAATGGTCTTTATAGGTTGATACATCTACGTATTCTCCTGTAATTCCCATTTGAAAATAAAAGCGATTTGAATCTAATGCCGTGTAGGATGCAGGATTTAAGAAATTAATATTGTAGTTATCTCTCATTGCTGCAGAAACTCCACCCATACCTGTATAGGCTCCGTAGTTATCTGGCAATAGTCCTATTCCGAATTTCGAATATGGGGTTCCCATGTTATTCTGCCCCAATGCACCAAGGGTAAAAAGTAATATTGCTACACTTGTAAATATTTTTTTCATATTCATTGTTATAAACGGCAACAGTTTTTTGACTAATAGTTTGCGTAATAAATTCGTAGTATTGGGACTTCGTCAATAATAAGTCTTTGAAAGGAAATATTGTTCATTCCTACGAATGTTTTAATTTCAGAAGTACCAACTTGTACCGGAGTCCCTTGTAAACCAATCAATAAATTGAGTTCAGGATCAATACCGCCCGTACCTCCACTTACCATACTATTGTAATAGTCCGTAATATCTATTTTATATTTTCGATCTTCTTTGTAGTTTGGGTTTGTTTCGACATAACCATATACTGGATTACCAGATAAGTCTGTAAGGTTCCCTGTGATTCTAGAATACTTATCTAATGTGAATACTTGAATCGTTGAGGGTTCAGAAATATCCTCAAAATTATCAATCTTAGGCTCTAAAACAATTTCTGCTTTTATGATTGTTCGGTAAGAATTTACGTCTGATTTGAAAGGTAATTTTATTTTCAACATATATCCATTTAAACCTTGAATGACAGCTTGATCTGCCTCTGAATATGGTAGTGGGTTCTTCCAAGAAACCGAATTAAGCCACATTGAGGGGGTATGTTTGATGTTAGTAAATGCGTAATATCCTCCGCTTGTATAGGAAGCAAGAGCTGGAAATGAGTAGATATAATCTTTATCATTTAGGTGGTAATGACATCTTAATTGTAAAGAAGAAGCATTAATAGGTAACAATGCCATATTTGCATCATCTGGAATAATTGTTAATCCCTTGAAATATTGTAAAAAATCTAATGCATGTGCAGGACTCAAAATGGAATCTTGCTTTCTGATAAGATTAAAAAGTTCTTCCCCTAAATTGTCATTTAATTTAAAATACCATGTTTTCTTTTGTGAGAGAAAGTGTTGCTCTAATCTGATACTCAACTCTGCTAATTGTTCCGGTAAACGTGGTAAAGAGTCATGATTGTAAATGCATGGATCATCGTAATCGGTACGTGGAAAATCGTCTAGACGATATACATGAAAAGTTTGCATCGTTGCTGTATCTCCTGCTAAAATCTTTGCTTCGGTAGGATCAAATGGAAATGTTAGGGTTAAAGAATCATAGACATAGGTGTCGTCAAAATTGGGAATTCCATTATTTCCACTTCCTATAATTTGAAAATAGGGTGTTGCACTTGTAACTCCTGTAACTTTGTCCGTCATTCTACCTACTATAAGTTGATTACTATTTAATATGTTGGATAAAACATTGAGACTTGTAGGGAAGGAATCTAATTGAATCGTTGAAGTTTCAATGTCAAAAGTTTCAACATCCACATATCCTTCTGCAGGTACTAACGTATCACCGATTGTATTTAGGTCGTTGTTGCATGAATATAAAGCGAGTAAAAAAACTGCCAGAAAAATTATTCTCATGTTATAATCTGTTTTGATTTAATCAAGATGCGAAGGTACAACTATTTTCTAAAAATCAGAATAACTTGGATTCATTTTATTTGAATAATTTGTAAAAAAGAGAAATAAGATATATTTCATCTTTTTTTTATTGGATTTGTTTTTAAAATGTGTAGTTTTGCCTATTGTTTTTGTAGTAACAAATAAAATGAAAGAAAAATAATAATTTAAATAACTAGGTAAATAGATAAGTATGAGAACATTAAATTTATTGGTTCTGGCTATATTAGGCTTAATCTTTGCTTCTTGTGATGATGATGATCATTTAGGAGATTGGGAAAAATCAGTAGAGTTTGCCGGAGCTCCTCGTGAGGCAGCTGTATGTTTTACAGACCCAGAAACAGGGACTGTTTTTGTGAGTTTAGGATTAGGTGCTAAAAGTGCAGAACTTACAGATACGTATTATTTCAATGATGAAGGTGAGGGTTTGAACTGGAAAAAAGTAACAGGGGGTGACTATCCAAATTTCCCTGCAGGACCAAACCCTGGAACCGGAGATGAAAAGGCTAGAGGTAATGGACGTCATTCTGCAGTTGCTTTCGTAATTGGTGAATGGGCTTATGTCGGGACTGGATATGTTCCTGCTTTTTCAGATAATAAGACATATGTGCGGAATCGGACTTATTTTAATGATTTCTACAGATTTAATATGAAAACGAAACAGTGGGATCCCGAACGTTTTGTAATGGAGGTTGATGGAACTCCCGTTGAAGGTCGTCGAGATGCAGTTGCTTTCAGTGACGGAGAATATGGTTATGTAGGAACCGGTTATGGAGAAGATAATCGGGTGTTCAAAGATTTTTATCGTTTTGATCCGAACACGAAAAAATGGGAAGAAATTTCATTCCCAGGCGAATCTCGTTATGGCGGTACCGCATTTGTAGTGAATGATGCTGCTTACGTATGTTTGGGGGCAAAAAGTGTCGGAGGATCTTCCAGTTATGCTACGGATGTTGTGAAATTTGATTTTAAAACTAAAACATGGGAAAAGATGTTTAATTCTCTAACCGATAAACCGGGGGTAAAGCAAGATAAGGATTATGATCGGATCCCGCGTGTATATGCGGCTTCTTTTGTTTCTGATAAAGGAAATGATGGTGAAGAATATGCTTATGTTGCTACAGGTAGTGGAAGTAATTCTAGGACAGTTTGGAAATATAATCATAAGAAAGATCAATGGCACCAAATGGAGGATCTTGCCAGTATAACCAATGGAATTGTAATGGGAGTTGGTTTTACTTATAAAGGTTATGGGTATTACACTACAGGTGGTGGTGCTATTGATAACAGCGACAACTTATATACTGCAACTTGGAGATTTATCCCGGATGTAAAAGAAACTCGTAGAAACGACTATTAATTAGTTCGGTCGTATAAAAGTTTATGAATTCTGACAAGATTATTTTTCTTGTCAGAATTTTTTTATTGTAACGATATATATTTTCTGATTGTCATTATGGAATGCAAAAGAAGAGGGCTAAAAAGGGGGTATAAAAATTGTAGCAATGTAACAAATGGGAATACTAGTGTTAGATATTATCAGAGTCATTCGAGTGGTGGATTATGTTCTGCAATATTTTGATTGGGCTAGTTATGGTGATATATGTTGAAAAAGACATTTGATATATACAATTCAAATATTTTTCAATTATGGAGTACCGTTTTAAAATTATTGAACAATACATTCAAATACTTGGTGTTGTTCATTTAAATAATAGTGTACAAGATATTCTTTATTTTTATGTGTTCAACTCGAATACAGAATATTCATGTATATTTTTCTCCAATGGAATATATGGTGAGAGGCCGTTTTTTAAGCATCTTCTACTAAAAAGTATTTGGAAATACAGATAGAACAAGGATATATAATATTTTCACTTGAAAATGGAACTCTTTGCATCGTATTTTAAGGAAAATGTTGATGTAATTCTGTATATGAATAGTGATAATAGACTGTACCCTATAGGTTTTTCGTAAAATCATTAGAATTTGTCAAGTATCGAAAGTGTAGGATTGTATGTTAATGATGAAAAAGAAATGGGAAGAAAAACTATAAGTATTCCTCCCATTATAATAGTTTATTATTTTGTATTAGAATGCTTTTAACGATGAGATGCGGTCATTCCAGTTGATTTTTTTCTTAACTTTGTAATTATGGAAATTTTCAACTAGTAAGAATACATAATTATTCCATGTCGGGTCTCCTAAAGGAAAGGCATATGTGAAAGTTATTGATTGTGCTTGATAATTTGGGTCTCTAAAAAATGTTACACTACCGATAGTGCCTGGATTTTGGCTATTAATAATAGCACACGATGATATCATGTCGTTCATTCCGTATGATTTTAGCTCAGGGAGTAAGATCGGCATTTTAAAGCTTTGCATTTTTCCTGTTCGGTCACGGTTGTAATTGGCGTGTTCGTATACGTTAAGGGTATATTGGCTAGCAAATCTTGGAGAATTGTGCTGGGGAGATTGAGGTAATTTGTTTTGTAAATCATTATAAGTGTCATAATACTCAATATCTCCATTAGGAGTAACATAAGTAGCTAAATCCGGTAACTCTTGGAGTCTATCGTAGATTACTGCAACTTCTTCATCCTCTAATATCATGAGCGTGTCATTTTTCATGTAGAAAGGTGAAGAGTAATTTTTTCCATTGTACGTGAAATCAAATGTCTCTCTTAGTGGAATAAGTTGGTCTTTGCTCTGTAAATTTTCTGTCGGAGCTAGTTCTAGATCTGAATTTTGGCATCCAAACATGACACCAATGAACAAGGCGATTAGAATTGTGATTTTTCTCATAATCTTTAATTTTTATTGATAAATCTTGATTCCGGTATAGAAACATAAATGAGTTATTTATGTGAAGATTACGGTTTTTCTTCAACTGTTTGTTTTACTTTTTTGTTACACCTCACTTTCTTAAATGTTTAACTAAATGATGAAATTTTGATAATTTATGACTCTTCGTGTTTTGTGAGTTTTTATTTATTATATTTGCAAATGTATGATAATAAAGCGTTGCAGAATAGGTTAATTTGTGGCGAAATTGTTCCTTTTTTTATGATGTTTTTATTTGTGTTATATGATAAATATGTTATAGTAAATCTTCTTTATGAATAAACATTTTGGTGTAAGTTGGGGTATAGCAGTAATAGCTATTTTAGGAGTACTCGTTTGGCAGGCACTTTCGATTGTTGAATTATATCATTTCCAGAATGAGAGATTTATTACGAAAGTGAATCATAGGATTACTTGTACTGTTAACGAGTTGAATTTGTTTGCAGTGCAGAAGTCTACAGCCGTTTCAGTTGTACGTTCTGTTCCCTGTTTGACACTTGCAAAAGGGGAAAAAATCGAAAGGTGCCGGCTGCAGAGAGATGATGATTTGGCTGATGCTGAATATCGGGCAACATATGATATCCGGGATACAACTCTTTGGACATTAGAAAAATTTTATTCACTTCTTAGACAAGGCAGGAGAAGGGGTGATAAATCTTTTCCTATTGTGATTAATTTGTTGGATAGTTTGGGGAATAGGATTGATAGTCTTAGTTGTGGATATATTCCTCCTTGGTTAAGGGTGAAGGCAGAACCTGTCCGCTTGGGTTTTCTAGAAAAACATGTGTTGGAAGTTGAGTGTATGTTTCCGGTACATCAGTTTTGGGGCCGTTCAAAAAATTCTTTTATCCTTATATTTGTGTTTACGGTTTTGTTGATCGTTTGTGTAATGATCCTAATGTACAAGATTAATCAAGAGAGAAAACATATTATCGGGCAACATCTTTTTCTTGATACCGTGATGCATAATTTGCAATCACCTTTGGATTATATGAGTTTTACCCAGGATGTTCTTGGCAAGAAATACGGAAATATGATGGAAATAGAGGATCAGCAAGCACTAGAAGGAATTCGGGAAAAACAATCGGATATGGGACATGCCATTACTCGTTTGTTAACCTTGTCGGATATATTTTACCGGATTCAAATTTATCCTTGTCCTCTCTGTTTGAAAGAGATGCTTGAAAAGCTATGTGCCTTGAATTTTGTGAAAATTCCACTCGGGAAACAGGTAGACGTGAATATTTCCTGTGAGATGGACAATCCGGAAGTTTCTGTCGATCCTGTCTATCTACCGATTGTTTTTGAAAATTTGATTGGTAATGCTATAAAGTACTCCGGAAAGAGTGTGAAAATAGATATTCGTTGTCAAGGAAAAGGAAAATGGATTGAAATTCGGGTAAAGGATAATGGAATTGGGATTCCATCCCGTAGTTTAAAACGTATTTTTGAAATTTATTATCGTGATCCTTCCATGCGGGATGATCATTCAAGAAAAGGTTTCGGGATCGGTTTATCTTTTGTACATTCTGTTGTGAAAGCCCATCATGGAAAGATAACTGTTCATAGTGTTGTAAATGTGGGAACTGAATTTATTATTATTTTACCTCGTAAACAATGGAAAAGAAAGTAGATGTTTTGTACGCGGAAGACGATGACAAGATGGCTAGCGTTGTAAAAAAGTTGTTGGAAGATAATGAATTTTATGTCCGGATTGCCTGTGACGGAAGGCGGGCATGGGATATTTTTCAGCGTAGTATTCCGGATTTGTTGTTACTGGATTTGGAAATGCCGAGAAAAGACGGGTTGGAAATCGTTAAGTTGGTTCGAGGGGTTAACGAACGAGTTCCGATTGTTTTTTATAGTTCGTACATGAATGTCGAAAAAGAGTTGGAGGCAATAAAATTAGGAGCGGATGATTGTATTCGGAAAGGTTGTCCGATGGAACTATTATTGGAAAAATTGAGAAGTATTTATCGTCGAGTTATAAGGGATGAAGGAAGCTCCCAAATATATTTCCTGTCAGAAACGACAAAATTTAATGCTGTAGTAGGGCTGTTAGTGATAAATGGGAAAAATTTACTTCTGAAATCGATGGACGCTCGTTTACTTCATTTACTTTGTGTCAAGATGCACGAGATTGCAAGTAATGATTATTTGATTCGTGGGTTATGGGGCAATTATAGCTATGCCGAGAAAGGGAATGCGTTGAGAAAGGGCATTATCCGTTTGAGAAATATTTTAGAGGCAGATACTTCTTTGGTGGTCGGAAATTCTTTTGGGGAAGGGTATTTTTTGACTTCTCGTAATTTGCATTTGAAGGCATAGGGAATGAAATCTTCTTCCTGCTATTAATATGATCATTTTTACGAAGAACGGGGAGGTAACGGGGACATAGAACAAGTATGTAAACTTTAGTATGGAGGAAAAAGAGTGATGGCGTTGATAATATCATGCGAGAGAGATTTTGGGAGGGTAAAAAGGGGGATATAATGAAGATGCAAACTTTTTTATTATCTTTATCCCCCAAAATATATGTTTATCGAATGAAGAAATTTGGCGTTATTATATTCTTCTGTTTGGCGACATTGGGGGTGTCGGCACAATGGAATACGGCAAATATGTTGCGAGTGGGGAAGAGTGCGATCATGTTTGACGACTACGTGAGCGCGATCGAGAATTTCAATAATATCATACGGATAAAGCCTTTTTTATCCGAACCTTATTTTTTCCGGGGACTGGCAAAGTTGAACTTGGATGATTTCGAAGGGGCTATTCGGGATTACACGCGGGCGATTGAGCTGAACCCGAACTATTTCCATGCTTATATGTACCGGGGAATTGCTTATCATAACATGAAACGGTACGAGGAGGCCATGCACGATTACAACACGGCGATCGCGATAAATCCGGGAGAGGCTTATGCGTATGCGAACAGGGCTATTACCGAGGCGGATATGGGAGATTACAAGGCTGCGGAGAAGGATTATTCGAAGGCGTTGATTATCGATAAGAATTTATTGCCGGCATATTTGAATCGGGCGATCATGCGGGAGAAACTGGGTGATCAAGAAGGAGCCATTGCAGATTGTAACATGGCCATCAAATTGAATATGTTTTCGGATGATGCTTATGGTTTGAGGGGATATTTAAGATTTCAAGCAAAAGAGTATCACGACGCGATAGAGGATTACAACAAGGCTTTGAAGATTAACCCGGAAAACAAGCGGATTCTTATGAGCCGGGCGATTACGTGGTACGAGATGAAGAAATATCCCGAGGCATTGGAGGATTACACGGCAGTCTTGAAGGTGGATAGTACTTATGCGTATGCTTATTATAATCGGGCTTTGTTAAGATCGGAAATCGGGGATGTGAATAATGCCATTCAAGATTTTGACCAGGTGTTGGAAATGAACCCGGATAACATACTGATTTATTTCAATCGCGGGTTATTGAAGATGGAGATCAAGGATTACGAGGGGGCTTATAACGACTTCTCTCAAAGTATATCAATATACCCGGATTTCGTGAAGGCATATCTGGCAAGGGCCGCGACGAGTATGGATATGCGGGATTATGATGCGGCCGAAAAGGACCGTTACAAGGCGGAGGAGATCATGGATCGGTATCGACGGATGAAAGACGGAGACCAGAATGCCTTGGTAGATACCACAGAGAATTTCAAGCGATTGATAGATATAAACTCCCGGGATGACCGGATGAAAGACGTGATTAACGGACGTTTGCAAGACCGGAACGTGATTATCGAATTGCAGGATATGTTTATCGTGCAGTACCTGTCGCTGGATACGTTGCGGAAAGGGAAAGTGCAATATTTCGACAAGCGGATCATGAAGTTTAATCAGGAGCATAATTATAACCCGGCTTTGACAGTTTCAAATAAGAAATTTAATTACCCGAGGGAATTCGAGGATAATTATATCGAGAGTTTGTCTTCAGATATTCGGAAAAACAAGAATGTCACGGATGCTTTGTTGCTGCGCGGGTCGTTGTATCTGAACCGGGGAGATTACACGAAAGCGATCGAGGATTTCCGTGCAGTGTTGGAGCGTGACCCGAATCATCTGTTCGCTTTGATGAACTTGGCAAGCGCCCGTTCCCGGATGTACGATTACATCGAGTCGATAGAAGAAAAGACTTCCCGTGTCGTGGGTGAGGAGAAAAAAGTGGAGCGAAACGTGGATTATTCTTTGGTACTGGAGGGGAATAACAAATGTTTGGAGATTGATCCGGAGTTCGTTTTTGCCATGTTTAATATTGCTAACGTGTATGCCAAGAGCGGTGAGATTCAGAAAGCAATTGATATGTACACGAAAGTACTGGAAGTGGACAAGGATATAGCCGAGGCTTACTTTAACCGAGGTTTACTCTACATATACCAAGGAAACCGGAGTGCTGCTAACGTGGATTTGAGTAAGGCCGGGGAGCTTGGATTAACGGATTCTTACAGTATTATCAAACGGTATTGTTCGGTGGAGGAAGAGTAAGAGTAGATAAAAGTTTATAAAGTTTATAAGGTCGGGTCGGTGGACCCTTGCGGGGCGCTTTGTTTGCGGCAGCTGGGAGGACTTGAGTGGTTAGAATCTAAAATTTAAAATCTAAAATTGTCTGATTCTCCATTCTTTCGGGTAGTAGTTGTTCATCCGGTTGCCAACTTCTTTTACCCAGCCGAGTCCGGTGCCTTTGTAGGTGATGAGAATCCATTCCCCTTGAGGGGCCTCGAAACGGATGTCTTCTTTGCGTAAAAATTGGAGGGCTGTGGTGAGATCCACTTCTTGACGGATAACGTGCTTTTGTTGCAGTTTGTGGTATAGAGCCAGAGAATGGGCTGGTTTCGTCCTCCCTTTAATACATTCTCCGATTTCACATCCTTTATAAATGACCCCGGCTTTGGAGGATAGATATTGGATAAATTCGGCGTGTTGTTTTGGAAGGATGCCTAATGTTTCTCCCGCAATGTAAGGAGTGTATTTTGTCATGTCCGGCAGGAGGGGGAGGATGTCTGCCGGGAGTTTGACTGCGGAGGATGGGGTCGCTCGCTTTTCTTTCTTCATGGTAAAGGGTGTCCCGTCATTTTTTTGAATGACTCCCATGAATAAACCTTCTCCGCTAGTTTTGTGCGGGTAGAAATGGTACCCGTGGAGAGGAAAGGGGGACGGGGTGATGGCTGTAAAATTATGCCGGATTTCAACGGATGATGCATCGAACGTGGTTAAAATCCAGTTTAATGTATCTTCATTTTCTCCCGGATTGTAGGTACACGTGCTATACACGAGATACCCCCCGGGGGCGAGAGCATCCCACACGTCGGAAAGTATTCTTCTTTGACGCTCTTCACAAAGACGCAGATTATTCTCGCTCCATTCCGTGATGGCTTTCTCGTCTTTCCTGAACATACCTTCCCCGGAACAGGGGGCATCCACGAGAATCATGTCGAACGCTCCTTTCATTCCAGTGAAACGATTGGGGTCGCTGTTGGTGACAACAATATGATCATATCCCCATTTAATAATGTTTTCTTTGAGAATAGAGGCTCTGGATTTGATTACTTCGTTGGAGACCAGCAGTGAATCCTTGGGCAGATTGCTTGCCAGTAACGTGGATTTACCACCCGGGGCCGCACATAGGTCGAGAACCCGGAGAGGGGTATCCCCGGTTATCTGCTGAAGAACGACTTGCAGAAACATGGAGGAGGCTTCTTGCACGTAATAAGCTCCCCCGTGTAGCAACGGGTCGGAGGTGAACGAGGGACGCTCCTTCAAGTAGTAGCCATTACTACACCAGGGTACTTGTCGGGAAAGTAATTCCGGGAAGGGGAGATCGGTGTTTGCCGTTTTCTTCGGGTTTAACCGGATGGAAGTGGGAGACTCCGAAACTAACGCTTGGAAAAAGGTTTCCGATTCGTTCCCAAGGAGCTGCTGCATCCTTTCTGTAAATGCTGGCGGTAATGAGATCATAGACACATTGGATTAATGGGGCAAATTTAGTGATTTATTTCCTGATATATTTTACCTTTGCAAAAGAAAAGAGATCGTGAAGTTGATTAATAGACAGAAATAGAATGATTGAGATTAGCGAAAATTTTAGTTTAAAAGAATATAATACGTTTGGTATAGACGTGACTTGTAAATATTTTGTGAAGTGTGATCAAGAGAGCGAATTATTGGAATTCGTGGGATCATACGCGTTAGATCCGGAGGAAATTCTGCTTTTGGGAGGGGGAAGTAACTTCTTGTTCACGGAGAATTTTGACGGGGTTGTCTTTTATCCCGTGATGCAAGGGTGCGAGATCGTGAGGGAAGATGATAAATACGTGTTTGTCCGTGTAGGAAGTGGTGTTGTGTGGGATGATTTCGTGGCGTGGGCTGTCGAACACGGGTATGGAGGGGTGGAGAATCTTTCACTGATCCCCGGGCATGTCGGGGCTACTCCGGTGCAGAATATCGGGGCTTACGGGACGGAAGCGGGGGAATGTATTGACCGGGTGGAGGCCGTGGATATCGTGAAAGGAGAAAAGGTGACGATTGATGCGGCAACGTGTCGTTTCGGTTACCGGGATTCTATTTTCAAACATGAGTGGAAGAATCGCTTTCTGGTAACGTATGTTACTTTTCGTTTGACGAAACATCCCGAGTTCAAGTTGCATTACGGGAGCGTGAAGGATGAAGTAATTCGTTTGGGTGAACCTTCGTTAAAAGCGATACGCCAAGCCATTATTCGTATACGGGAAGCGAAATTGCCGGACGTGAAGGTATTGCCTAATGCCGGGAGTTTTTTTAAAAACCCGATGGTTGAACGTGTTATTGCGGATACTTTGCAGGAAAAATATCCTGCACTGCCGGTTTATCCCGTGGATGATGACCATGTGAAACTGGCTGCCGGGTGGTTAATCGAGGCCGCAGGATGGAAGGGAAAAGTTGTCGGCCATGCCGGGGTACATGAAAAACAGGCGCTAGTGTTAGTGAATACGGGCGGGGCAACTGGCATAGAAATTGCACATTTGGCTAACGAGATAAAGAAATCCGTGTTCCTTCAGTTTGGAGTATGGTTAGAACCGGAAGTAAACGTGATATAAAATTTAAAGTTTAAAGTGAAATCAAGAGTATTTATTTGTGCGTTTGGAATCTAAAATCGTTAAATCTAAAATTAGAACGGGATGGTAAAATATTCGGAAGAGATAGATATTCGGGGGCATTATACGGATTTGGAAGGACGGTTGATCATGAAGTCCTTGTGCGATCTGTTTAATGACGTGGCGAACGTGCAGACTTATGCGCTGAAAATAGACGTGCCCACGTTGAACGAGCAAGGATTGACATGGATGCTGCATAAGTTGCATATTTTGATTAACCGGATGCCTGAACAGGGGGAGAATGTGACATTGGAAACATGGCCGTCGGGTATTGACCGTTTATTTGCGATTCGTGATTTTAGAATGGTGGCAGGAGAAGAGGTTTTATTACGGGCTACTTCAGAGTGGATGGTGATAGATGTAAATCGTCGTCGTCCCGTGCGTTTGCCGGCTTGCGTGACAGAAACCGCCGCTTTTTGTGTGGATGGTATTCGGGAAATTCCTTTCGAGTTGGATACGAAAAAGATGCCGACAAACTTTGAAAATATCCGGCGTTTCACGGCAACATACGATAATATCGATTTCAACAAGCATGTCACTCAAGCTACGTATGTGCGTTGGGTTACCAATTCTTTGTCTTACGAGTTCTTGAAGGATCACGAGATCACGGAGTTGGAAATTATTTACGAACATGAAGTGTTGCCGGATAGTGTCGTGTGTGCCGGATGTCATGTTGAGAAGGAAGAAAATCGTGTAAAGGTGTATCACCAGGTGAGAAATGAAAGTTTGGATAAAACGCATTGTTTTGCTGTTAGTTACTGGAAAAAGCGGTAAAAACTGAGTGTATCTTTTGTTGTTTATTTCGTGGAATTCGGGTTAAAATACCGCTTATTTGTTTTGCGATAACGAGAAAATACTATATATTTGCGCCGTAAAAAAATGCCCAAGTGGTGAAATTGGTATACACGCTACTTTGAGGTGGTAGTGGCCGTTCGGCTGTGCAAGTTCGAGTCTTGTCTTGGGCACCATCAATGAAACAGAAACACGGAAACCGTTGCAAATGCAGCGGTTTCGTGTTTTCGTGAAACGGTGTCATTTTATTGATTCCATAAAGTATTTTCACGTCAGCTGGATACTTGTTCTTCATTTATATGCTAACATTGCGGTGAAATTTCTTTACTTTTGTCTGCGAGATAAAAATAATAGATGATTCCGATTTTTGGAAAATTGACGTGCGTGTTCGGGAAGGTTATTTGAATGTTTCGAACACGGTGAGTATGTTGATTGACGTTACTTGAAATGATCAAAAATACGTGTTGGATTACAGGAAAGAGGAGAAAGAAAAACAGAGTTGACAAATAATTGAAATGATGGAAGAAAAAATAAGAACTCTTTTCAAGCAATATAATGGTAACGAGGCACGGCGAGTGGAGCCGTTACCGGTGTCCGGTTCAGCCCGGAGATATTACCGGGTGTTCACGGAAGACAGAACATACGTAGGAGTGTATCATGAGAACTTGCGGGAGAATCGTTTGTTCGTGGATTTTACACGACATTTTGAAAAATCCCGCTTGCATGTTCCACATGTGTATTGTGTTTCGGAGGACGGGTTTTGTTATTTGCAGGATGATCTGGGGCCGGATATGTTGCTGGATGTCGTGGAACGGGAGCGGGAGGGGGAGTTTCTGAGCGAGCATACGCTGGAATTATATCGGAAAGCCTTGTCTGAGTTGCTGAAATTCCAATTGATGGGAGGAAAAGGGGTGGATTATTCGGGATGTTTGCCTCGTCCAGTTTTTGATGAACGTTGTATTCGGTGGGATTTGAACTATTTTAAATATTGTTTTTTGAAATTGGCGGGAGTGGAGGCCGACGAGGATCGGCTGGAGAATGATTTTGATCGGTTGACGGCGAAACTGGTCATGGCTGGGGCAGATGGTTTCATGTTCCGGGACTTCCAGTCCAGAAATATCATGGTCGTTGATAACGAGGTGTATTTTATCGATTACCAGGGAGGAAGGCAAGGGGCTTTGCACTATGACGTGGCTTCCTTATTATATGATGCGATAGTGAAAATTCCTGAAAGTCAAAAGGAAGAATTATTAGATTTCTATATTCGGGAATTGACGGAGAGCGAGCCGGGATATGCGGAAAAGTTTCGGGAAATATACTATCATTTCGTGCTGGTGCGTTTGTTACAGGCTATGGGTGCGTTTGGATTACGCGGTCTGCACGAGGGAAAATCTCATTTTATTGACTCGATTGTTCCCGGTTTGCAGGGGATTAGCACGTTGTTCGAACCCGGCAAGCTGGAAGGAGAATATCCCGAGATTCAGTATGCTATCCGAGTGGCTTTTGAAAAATACTTTGTACCTTTGCACCTTGAAAGTAAAGAATAACCATTAAAATAATAGACAGATATGAACACTGTTGCAGAACAAGTAGCGTCACATTTGCTACAGATCAAAGCGATAAAATTAGAACCAAATCACCCTTTTACATGGGCATCTGGGTGGAAATCTCCCATTTATTGCGATAACCGAAAGACCTTGTCTTACCCGGAAGTACGTACGTATATCCGGGACCAATTCGTGAATTTGATTAAAACAAAATACCCACAGGTGGAATTGATCGCTGGGGTGGCTACCGGTGCTATTGCTCAAGGTGCTTTGGTTGCACAGGAACTGGGGTTGTCGTTCGTGTACGTGCGTTCCGCTGCCAAGAATCACGGGTTGGAAAATCTGATTGAAGGTGAATATAAAGAAGGTCAAAAAGTGGTCGTGGTCGAGGATTTGATCTCTACCGGAGGTTCCAGCTTGCAAGCCGTGGAAGCGTTGAGAAATGCAGGATGTGACGTGTTGGGAATGGTGGCTATTTTCACCTATGGATTCCAGAAAGCGATAGATAATTTCACGAATGCTCATTGCGTACTGGATACGTTGAGCGACTATAACGCCATGATCGACCTGGCCCAGAAGACCGGGTACGTGCAGGAGAGCGATGTCGCTAAGTTGAAGGAGTGGCGTCTGAGCCCGGAATCTTATAAATAGAAGGTATGGCAACACGAGTTGTTAGTGAAGTTCAGAAAATAAATAGTGCGATTGTAGACGTGTATGCGTTTCTTTCTGATTTCTCGAAGATTGGGAAATTGATCGAAACGGCTCGCCAGATGGGGGCCGGTAATCAAATGCCGGAGCTAGCTGACAAGATCGAGGACGTTCGCACCACGGAAGATGCCTGTACTTTTATGGTAAAAGGCGTTGGTGAAATGGGAATGAAAATCGTGGAGAGGGAAGAACCGAAATTGATTAAACTGGAGGGGGACGGACGTTTGCCTTTTGAATTCCAAATATGGATTCAGTTGTTGGATAACGGCCCTTATGATACCCGGTTACGTATAACGGCGGAGGCGGAGTTGAACATGATGATGAAAATGTTGCTGAAGGGGAAACTGGAAAAGGGGATCAATCAACTGGCAGAAGGTTTGGCAAAAATTCCTTACGGATATATACGATAATAAAAAAGCTCTTCATCACGAAGAGCTTTTTTGGTTATTTGGATAGATCGTCAAAATCAATGTCGTCAAATTTGTTTGTTTCAACTTCTTCTTGGACTGCCATTGTTTCTCCGTTAAGAGCTGCTTTGATGTAAGCGACAGCGTTGTCAAGCCCCTCTGCAAATTTATCAAAGTCTTCTTTGTATAAAAAGATCTTGTGCTTTTCGTAATTCTGAGAACCGTCTTTTTCGAGTTTCTTTTTGCTTTCAGTAATCGTTAGATAGTAATCGTTATTACGAGTAGCTTTTACATCAAAAAAATAAGTCCTTTTCCCTGCTCTCACCGGTTTTGAATAAATCTCATCCCGATCATTCATTTCCATACCGTCATTCTTTTCGTAACCTTCCATGTTTAAATTAAAATTATTAATTAGACTTTGCGTTTCAAAAGTAGGAAAAATAATATAACAACATCCATTTTTGTAATATTTTTTTCTCCTTGTCTATCAATATCTTACGTTTGCTGAAAACGTTTTAAAAAGCGTGTATTTGTTTGAAGTGAGTGTAATGTATTGGTAATCATTGTTTTAATTAGGATGAGATAAACGAGAGACGGTTGTTTCTGCCAAATACAATAAAAATGAATTTTACCGGTTCATGAGTAGGTGGTTATATAGTGTGATGATGAGTATTGTTTTCGGAGCATTTTGATACATAGTTGTACAAAACGAATAAAACTGTATCTTTGTATGTTTTAAATTCGTAAATTTCAGACAATGGAGACAGTAGTAAGTGGAATTAGGCCTACGGGTAATTTGCACCTGGGAAATTATTTTGGTGCGGTGAAGAATTTTCTAAAAATGCAGGACGAGTATAAATGTTTCTTTTTTATTGCTGATTGGCACTCGTTGACGACGCATCCGCACCCGGGTAACGTGGTGGAGAACGTGCGGAAGATTCTGGCGGAGTATCTCGCTTGTGGTTTGAATCCAGAGAAGGCGACAATTTACGTACAAAGTGATATAAAGGAGATTGCCGAGTTGTATTTGTATTTAAACATGAATGCTTATCTTGGCGAGTTGGAGCGCACGACTACTTTTAAGGAAAAGGCTCGTAAACAGCCGGATAACGTGAATGCAGGTTTGTTGACCTATCCTACGTTGATGGCTGCGGATATTATTATACACAGGGCTCATAAAGTGCCTGTCGGAAAAGATCAGGAGCAAAACATGGAGATGGCCCGAAAATTTGCTCGGAGATTTAATTCCATATACGGGAGTGAATTGTTCCCGGAACCGGCATCTTTCTCCTACACGGGAGAAGGAATCAAGATTCCGGGATTGGATGGTTCCGGGAAGATGGGAAAATCCGAGGGAAATGCTATTTATCTGGTTGATGATGCTGCAACAATACGTAAAAAGGTGATGAAAGCCGTAACCGATAGTGGGCCAACCGAGCCGAACAGCGTGAAACCGGAGGTGATCCAGAATTTATTTACCTTGATGGATGTCGTTTCTTCGAAAGACACGTATGATTATTTCAATGAGAAGTATAATAATTGTGAAATTCGTTACGGGGATTTGAAAAAACAGTTGGCGGAAGATATTATTAATTTCTGCTCTCCGATTCGGGAACAAATCATAGAATACGCTGCTAACCCGGATAATCTGGATAAGGTTGCTGCGGCCGGGGCCGAGAAAGCAAGGGCTAGTGCGGTAGCCACGATGAAAGAAGTGCGTAAACTTATCGGTTTCCGCTAGTAGTATAAACATAGAATTGAAAATTGAGATGCCTTGTCATTTTCAATTTTCAATTTTCAATTTTCAATTGTTATGTACGAATATATAAGAGGTGAATTAGTGGAGGCAACTCCGGCAAATGCGGTTGTTGATTGTGGCGGGGTCGGGTATTATATTCATATTTCGGTTAATACTTATTCAAAGATCGCTTCCCAGAATCAGGTTATGCTTTATATTCACCAGATCGTGCGGGAAGATGCTCATTTGTTGTATGGTTTTTTTTCTAAGGAGGAGAGAAGTTTGTTTCGGGCATTGATTTCTGTTTCCGGGATTGGCGCTAATACTGCGAATGTCATGTTGAGTTCAATGTCGGTGGAGGAGATAACTGGGGCGATACTTACAGAGAATGTAAATGCTATAAAGAGCGTGAAGGGAATTGGCGTGAAGACTGCTCAGCGTGTTATTATAGAATTGAAGGATAAGGTAGGTAAAGAGGGTGTTCCTGTAGAGGGGCTGAGTCTTTCTACGAGTGCAGTTCGGGAAGAGGCACAAGCTGCTTTGGTGATGTTGGGCTTTGCTCGAGCCCAGGTAACGAAAACTTTGGACAAGATTTTGGCTTCTGAGAAGGTAGAAACTGTGGAAAATCTGATCAAATTAGCTCTAAAACATTTGTAATAGTATTGAGAAATACTCCCCCCAATTTTATATCGAACCATTTCCCTTCGCCCTCCTTTCTCGATGGTTGGGGTACCCTTTCTCTATGACATGAACACAACACCAACTCAGCACAAACACAACATATACACACCCCAGTGTCCCCATACTATGTACTTGCTATGTTCATGCTATGTTCATCTCATAAAGAAAGGTTATGTATTGTCCTGAAAAAAGTTTACAGTAAACTTAGTCAACCAATGTCAGAATTAAATTTGCCCCCAGTTCGTCGTCGTTATTACCCAGTCAAGACGAAATTATCAGCGGTACGAGATCGAG
>ERZ773178.102-NODE-102-length-91595-cov-6.483068_pt1 | contig 91595 bp, 113 predicted proteins | sample MGYA00580533_ERZ773178 | MGnify/ENA primary metagenome ERZ773178 (study PRJEB29015, sample SAMEA2737859) | human gut metagenome | biome: human gut; feature: human-associated habitat; material: faeces | place: China | collected 2012 ...
GCGTGTGCTCTATCCAGCTGAGCTACTGAGACATTTTTAAGATTTATGCAATTTTTACTGCTCGAAGGAATCGAACAATCTGCCGCTTAGGAGGCGGTCGCTCTATCCAGCTGAGCTACGGAAACATAATCTATTATTAATGCGTTTGACCGAACGCAAAAATCATTATAGCATATGGGGGCGCAAAGGTCAAGATTTACTTAACTTCCGCGCCCTATTTGTTGTCCTTGACCGACGATAGGGGATTTGAGTCGACCGCGCGCTTTATCTGCTTGTCCGAAACATGGGTGTAAATCTGTGTCGTGCCGAGATTTGAATGACCTAAAATATCCTTTAAAACCCTTATGTCAACATTTCCGTGCTGATACATAAGCGTGGCGGCGGTGTGGCGAAGCTTGTGAGTTGAAAAGCCCTGACCGCCGAGACCTGCCTTTGCAAGCGTTGTTTTTACAATGTACTGCACGGTTTTGGGGCTGAGCCTCCTGTGGTTTCGGCTTATAAACAGGGCGTTTTTTTCGGTAACGGGCAATCCCTCGTTGGGTCTTACCTCAAGATAGCGTTTAATTGCCGTCTTGCATGAATCGTTAAGATAAACGGAACGCTCCTTATTTCCCTTACCGGTAACGGTTATTATCCCGTCTGTGGAAATATCGGAAAGGTTCAGTCCGCATAGCTCGGAAAGACGCAGACCACAGTTTAAAAACAGAGTGAGTATGCAGTAATCACGCCGTTCGTTTGCGCCGTCTACCGAATTTAAAAGCTCAAGCGAGTTTTCAAGCGTAAGGTGCTTAGGCAGCGATTGCTTAACCTTCGGCGACTCTAACAGCTCGGCGGGATTGTGTTCGATTTTATGGGTTTGAACCAACATATATTTAAAGAAGATCCGCAGGGTTGAGGTTTTTCGCGCGCGCGTTGCGGTGTTGTTTTCAAGCTCCTCCTTGCAGTATACCATAAAACCGTACAGGTCGGATATCGTAACGGTTTTTATAAGCTCGGTATCGGCGGCGGAAATATTTATCTTTTTAAATTCGGTATCCTTCGGCACTTTGCCGCGCACCAGCAGCATATATCTTAAAAAAGTGCGCAGATCGATATAATACCCCTCTACCGAACGCGAGGATTTACCCTTAATGGTTTCGTTATATGTAAGAAAATCACGCAGAAAGTCGGGACATTCGCTTAAAATTTCAAGCTTCATTTTAAAAACCTCATTTAAAAATTACATAGATAATATATCATTTTTTCGGCCGGCTTTCAAGCCGTCTTAAGAAAATCTTAATAAATTCACCCCTTTAATTTTAAAAAACGGTTTGCTATAATGATAACGAAAGGTCGGGAGAGGATGTATAACATTTTAATTTGCGATGATGAGCGCGATATTGTTTCCGCGCTTAAAATATATTTGGAAGCCGAGGGCTACAACACGGTTTTGGCATATAACGGAAACGAGGCGGTAAACGCCGTAAAGGAAAATGCGGTGCATTTGGCGCTTATGGATATTATGATGCCCGAATGCGACGGCATTACAGCCATGACCAAAATACGCGAAATTTCAAATATGCCCGTAATTCTGCTTACCGCAAAGGGTGAGGATACCGATAAAATTTTAGGTCTTAACGTGGGAGCGGACGATTACATAACAAAGCCGTTTAATCCGGTAGAGGTTACGGCGCGTGTGCGTTCGCAGTTAAGAAGATATATGCAGCTCGGCGGCGGAGCGGTAAGCGAGCAGGCCGCAGGCTACACGATAGGCGGAATAGAGCTTAACGATAAAACAAAGCAGGTTTTGGCGGAAGGGGACGAGGTCTCGCTTACCCCAACCGAATTTGAGATTTTAAAGCTGCTTATGAAAAATGCGGGCGACGTGCTTTCCCCAAAGGAAATATACGAAAAAGTATGGGGCGGCGACGGATACGGCAGCGAAAGCACCGTTGCGGTGCATATAAGGCATTTAAGGGAAAAAATCGAAATAAATCCTGCCGAGCCGCGCTATTTAAAGGTAGTGTGGGCGCACGGCTATAAGTTTGAAAAGGGGGAGCAAAAATGAAAAAGCTTACAGGCAGTCTTGCGGCAAAAACCGCGGCGGTTATTCTTTCGTTTATTACGGCGTTTATATGCGTTATAAGCACGCTTGCGGTCATACTTATGGCGTCGGGCGGATTTTATGTAAAAAGCCTTGACGAAATAAAGGATAAAATTTACGACGATAAGCTTTACGGCTATTCCTCTGAAATTTATGACGCCTTTATTTCGGGTGAGGATATAGCAAAGCTTTGCGAAAAACGGTCGGTTTCCTGCAAAATAACCGACAGCGATACCGACGAAGTACTTTTCGATAATACAAGCGGTAAGGAACCATCAGTCGAAGCCGAGCAAAAAAATATGGAAGTATACGGCGAGGTATATACAAAGGTAGGCGAAAGTCCGGTTTATATTGAGGGAGTAACGCAAAGCATTGATATAGCCGTGTATGCGTATTATGAGGATTTTCCGCTTTCGGATAACGCGCGCATGAAATTAAGAATTTGCGAAACGGCGTATTCGTGCCGCTACCTGCTTATAGCGGCGGCGATAATTTCGGCGCTTGCGTTTGTGTGCCTGTTTGTTTTTCTGTGCGCGGCGGCAGGGCATAGGGCGGACGGCAGCATACGGCGGAATTATCTTGATAAGGTGCCGTTTGATCTGCTGCTTGCTTCGGCGCTTTTTGCGGTTATCTTAACTATTATGATAATCGGCAACACATACGGTTCGTTTATGCTGATGTTTGCGGTTACCGCAGGGCTTTTAAGCGTTGATTATTTTATAGCGCTTGCCGTAATACTTTCCTTTGCGGCACGGCTTAAAACAAAAACCCTGTTAAAGAATAATATTATATATATGGTTTTAAGTATAATAGGTAAGGGCTTTAAAAAGCTTTTCCGGTTTGCGGGCTTTATATTTAAAAATCTTTCGCTTGTTAAAAAAACCGTGCTTATCTGCGCGGCAGTGCTTGTTTTTGATTTTTTTGCAACGCTTTTCTGCGGTGCCGTTCAGGTTTACGGGCTGTTTATGATTCTTGCTATCTTTAACGCGATTGCGGTAACCGTTATAGTAATATTTACCGCAATACAGCTCCAAAGAATTAAAAAGGGCGGAGAAAGAATAGCCGAGGGCGATGTTGAATATAAAATAGATACCGCGTATATGACGCCCGAATTCAAGAACTTTTGCGAAAGTCTTAATAACATAAGCGTAGGTATGCAAAGCGCGGTGAATGAAAAAATGAAAAGCGAACGAATGCGAACCGAGCTTATAACCAACGTTTCACACGATATTAAAACACCGCTTACCTCTATTATTAATTATGTTGACCTGATAAAAAAAGAAAAACCGGAAAACGAAAAGATTAAAGAGTACATTGGGGTACTTGACAGTCAGTCTGTACGGCTTAAAAAGCTGATCGAGGATCTGGTTGAGGCTTCAAAGGCGTCAACGGGCAACCTTATGGTAAACCTTGCCGAGTGCGAGGCAGGCGTTCTGCTTTCCCAGACTCTCGGTGAATTTGACGAAAGGCTCCGTGGTGCGGGACTTACGCCGGTTCTTAATATGCCCGAGGAGCCGATTAAAATTATGGCGGACGGCAGACGGCTGTGGCGAGTTTTTGAAAACCTTATGAGCAATATCTGCAAGTATTCGCTTTCGGGCACAAGGGCTTATATGGAGCTTTACCAAAGTGACGGCAAGGCATTTATAGTCTTTAAAAATATATCGAAATGCGAACTTAATATTTCATCCGACGAGCTTACCGAGCGGTTTGTACGGGGCGATACGTCAAGAAATACCGAGGGCAGCGGACTTGGGCTTTCAATAGCTAAAAGTCTGACAGAATTACAAAAGGGGGAAATGCGGATAGAGACGGACGGAGACCTCTTTAAGGCTACGCTTATCTTTGACGCAATATAAATGTACGAGAAAAGTTACGGGAAAAGCCGCAAAAGCTATGCGCGGCGCAAAAAACGCAGAAGAAAAATAATGCTAAGACGGTTTGCGTGTCTGCTTTTAGCCGCCACGGCTGTAACGGGCGGTATTATAGCGTTAAAAAAGCACAATGCGGACAGTAAGACCGTACCCGAAAAAAGCGTCACGGAGACGCTTAAGGCAATCGAAATCCCCGATTGGATAGACAAACAGATAATCCGTATGCACAACACCGCAAGAACCGGAACAGAGCTTGACGGCGTTAAGAATATCGTAATACACTATGTCGGAAATCCGGGGACTACGGCGCAGAATAACCGTGATTATTTTGACAAGCCTTCAACCGAGGTAAGCTCGCATTTTCTTGTAGGTCTTGACGGCGAGGTAATCCAGTGCGTGCCTTTATGGGAAAAATCCGCCGCAAGCAACTGGAGAAACAGCGATACCGTATCGGTAGAGGTCTGCCACCACGATGAGAGCGGCAAATTCAGCGATGTTACATACAAGTCGGTTGTAAAGCTCTCCGCATGGCTCTTAAAGGAAACGGGACTTGACGAAAACGCGGTTATAAGACACTATGATATAACGGAAAAGCTTTGCCCCTTGTATTATGTAAAAAACGAGGACGCATGGAAACAGCTTAAAAAGGATATCGGCAACGCGCTCAGTGAATTAAAAGGTTAAAAAATTGTAATTATTGTTGACAAAGGGAAATTGCGGTGGTATTATGTATCTGTACTATTTAAGTTAGTACAGTTGGTACAAGAATTTGGAGGCAGTTATGTTAGAAACAAAAGACCTTGTGAAAATTTATAAACCTAAAAAGGGAGTTCCGGTAACGGCGCTCAATAAAATCAGCCTAAAATTTCCGTCACGCGGTATGGTGTTCCTGCTCGGAAAATCGGGTAGCGGGAAATCCACTCTATTAAATGTTTTGGGCGGACTTGACAGGTACGACGGCGGAGAGATAATCATAAAGGGCGTTTCCTCAAAAAGCTTTAAGCAACAGCATTTTGATTCCTACCGCAATACCTATGTAGGCTTTATTTTTCAAGAGTACAATGTGCTTGACGAATTTACCGTGGGCGCAAATATAGCGCTTGCGATAGAGCTTCAGGGGCGTAAGGCATCAGACAGCGAAATAAACGGTATTTTAAAGCAGGTGGATCTCGAGGGCTTCGGCAACCGCAAGCCGAACGAGCTTTCGGGCGGACAAAAGCAGAGGGTGGCTATTGCCCGTGCGCTTGTTAAAAAGCCTGAAATCATTATGGCGGATGAACCGACGGGTGCGCTTGATTCGGCAACCGGAAAACAGGTCTTCGATACGCTTAAAAAGCTTTCCGAAACAAAGCTTGTAATAGTGGTTTCGCATGACCGTGAATTTGCCGAGCAGTATGCCGACAGAATAATAGAGCTTTCGGACGGCGTTGTTATAAGCGATGTGGAGCTTGACGGCACTGCGGACACCGAGGACTTAAAAAATGAAATCGTTTTTTCCGGCAATACGGTAGAGGTTCCTGTCGGTTATCATCTTACGGAAGCGGACAGAACTGCTATAAACGACTACCTTGATAAATTAAAGTCAGGTACTCTTAATATAACGGCGACCGAAAAAAGCAGCTCCAAAAGGTTTAAGAATACCGATACCTCCTCTATCAAAACGGATGACGGCTCCGGCTTTAAGCTTATAAAATCAAAACTGCCGCTTAATAACGCCTTTAAAATCGGCGCAAGCGGATTAAAGCACAAAAAAATAAGACTTGTAGTAACAATATTGCTTTCCTGCGTTGCGTTCGGGCTTTTCGGACTCTCCGACACCTTCGGAGCGTATAACCATGTGAAAACCTGCACCAATTCGCTCATCGATACGGGGATAAAATCTGTTTCGGTTGCAAAGTCAAAGAAAAACGGCGAGTATTGGCGTGATTACGGATACCGTATTTCCGAAAAGGAGCTTTCCGAAATTTCCGACGGTATGAATGTTAAAATGCACGGAGTTTATCAGCCGATTAATTTCAACGGCAGATTTGAGGACAGAATCAACCCCGAAATCAAGCTTACCGAAACGGATTATAATATATACAATCCTAATTTTTCGAGCGGATTTGCCACTATAAACGAAGAAATCCTAAAGGATATGGGCTTTAAGATACTGGCGGGAAATCTGCCGGACGGCAATAAAAACGAAATTGCCGTAAGCGACTATATTTTTGAGGTGTTTAAAAAGGCGCAGTATTTTGACGGCAAAACATATACAACCGCAAAGGATGGCACAAAAAATCCCGTTTATACCAAAATTAATTCCTACAATGACCTTTTAGGTAAGACAATACCCGTTTCGGGAACGGAATATACGGTTACGGCGGTTATAGATACAGGCTTTGATATGTCGAGATATGCTTCTCTTACAGAAAAAAAGGATCATCAGAGCAAGGCGGAAAAATTAGTGGATTATGTGCTTTATAACGAGTACTGCTCCGCTTCGGGTTACAGCTATGCCGGCATAGTGATGGTCGGCGACGGTTTTATAGATAAGCTCATAGCCGCAAGACCGGTTATGGCTCCGATAACCGAGGGATATTTAAGCTTCAACGGCGATAAGTTCAGCGCAAATTCGAATAATCTCGCAAGACTTTCCGATATAACAAACGAAAAGATTATTTGGGTAGACGGCGAGAGAAAAACTCTCGGCGAAAAGGAAATAGTGGTAACCGCGGACGCGCTTCAGAAAACCGGAGAAGAGGACAGTTCGGCAAACACCGGGGTTGCCGAGGAAATTTCCGAAGATGAAAATGCGGCTGTGGATTACGCAAAGCTTTTAAAGAACAAAAACAATACTACGATGTGGAAGTACAAACATTCCGACACTAACAATGACGAACAAAATTTTGATGGCTATAAAATCGTCGGCGTTATAGATAATGTAACAAAGGATAATAAATCCAAGCTTACATCAACCGTGGTTTGCGCGGACAGCCTTTACGGCGAAATGACCGAGGGCAACGACAAGGTATACAGCTATGCGGTAGGCTCTATGCCTACGGAGAAAAGCGAAGTGCAGTCGCTCGTTTCGTATTGCTACAACGAGGATACGGGTGTCCGTTACGCAATACAGAACTCCGTTACCTTTGAGCTTGATTCGGTAAACGATATTTTAAAAACACTGTCAAAAGTGTTCTTCTGGATAGGAATAGGCTTTGCGGTGTTTGCCGCCATAATGCTTGCTAATTTTATAGGAACCAGCATTTCCTATAAAAAGCAGGAAATAGGTATACTCCGCGCGATAGGCTCAAGAAGCAACGATGTTTTCAGAATTTTCTTTGCGGAAAGCTTTATTATAGCTATGATTAACTTTGTGCTTTCAGCAATAGGCGTGTTTGTCGCAACTCTTATAATAAACGGATTTATAAGAAATGTCGCGGGCGTATTGATAACCGTGTTGAGCTTCGGAGTAAGACAGATACTCTTGCTTTTGGCGGTAAGTATACTTGTGGCTTTTGCAGCTTCGTTCCTGCCGGTTAAAAAGATAGCCTCAAAACGCCCGATTGACGCAATAAGAGGCCGTTAAATGAAAAATATCATTGAGATGCTTGAAAATTCGGCTCGCAAATATCCAGATAAACAGGTCTTTGCGGATGCCGACAGGGGTATTTCCTATTCTGAATTTCTTGACCGCGTTTATTCCATAGGCACAGCCATTGTAAATTCGGGGTTTAATAAAGAGCCGATTGCAATAATCGCCGAGCGGTCTGTTTGCTGTCTTGAAATAATGTTCGGTGTGCTGGCAGGAGGATGCTTTTACACCGTAATTGATTCGGAAATGCCGACGGACCGTATAAGAGCCATATTTAATACGCTTAAGCCGTCGGCTGTAATAGCGACGGACGGCTGCGCCGAAAAGGCGGCAGATGTCGGGGGAGTACGGGTAATTGAATACGGTGCGGCGACGTCCTGCCGTGCCGATAAGGAGCGGCTTTCGGTCGTTAGAAAAAATATTATCGATACCGACCCTGCGTATGTTCTTTTTACCTCGGGTTCTACCGGAGTGCCTAAGGGAGCGGCGGTTTCTCACCGCAGTGTGCTTGCTTATATTAAGTGGTTTGCGGATACATTCGGCATTGACGGAAACACGGTATTCGGCAGTCAGACCCCGTTTTATTTCAGTATGTCGGTATCGGATGTGTTCAGCACGGTCTATGCCGGAGCAAGCCTTACCGTAATACCGAAAACGCTCTTTTCATTCCCGATGAAGCTTATAGAATTTATCAATGAAAGACGGGTAAACACTATTTATTGGGTTCCCTCGGCTCTCGGGATAATCGCAAACTGGAAAGTTCTTGATTACGGGGAGCTTAAATATATTAATAAGGTGCTCTTTGCCGGAGAGGTAATGCCTGTAAAACAGCTTAATTACTGGAGAAGTAAGCTACCTGACGCTGTGTTTGCAAATCTGTTCGGACCGACCGAAACAACGGACATTTGCACCTATTATGTTGTTGACCGTGAATTTTCGAATGATGAAACTCTGCCGATAGGAAAACACTGCGACAATTGCGATGTTTTTGTTGTTAAGGAGAACGGAACAAGGACTCAGGACGGGGAAGAAGGCGAGCTTTACGCAAGAGGCTCGTTCCTCGCTCTCGGATACTACAACAATCCCGAAAAAACGGCGGCGGCGTTTGTGCAAAATCCGCTTAATAAAGCTTACCCCGAAACTGTCTATAAAACAGGCGATCTTGTAAGATACAACGAAAACGGCGAGCTTGTTTATATTTCCCGTAAGGATTTTCAGATAAAGCATATGGGATACAGAATAGAATTAGGCGAAATTGAGGCGGCGGCAGGGGCGATAGACGGTATTTCCTCCGCCGCGGCGATTTACGACAGCAGGGAAGACAGCATAGTGCTTATATACGAGGGCAAGCAAAAGGATACCGCCGCCGTATTTCAAGCGCTGACCCTAAAGCTGCCTGATTATATGATGCCGCAAAGGGTTATACGCATAAAGGCTATGCCGCACAACCAAAACGGCAAAACAGACCGAAAGTGGCTTTCGGAAAACTATAAAAGTATTTAAACGGAGAATTATAATGGAACAGCTTATAAAAATTCTTGAAGATATTAAACCGGGCGTTGACTACAAAAGCGAAACGGATCTTATAGGAAATAAGGTGCTTGATTCGCTTAAAATAGTTCAACTTGTGGGCGAGCTTAACGATGAATTCGATATAGAAATAACGCCTATCGATATTGTGCCTGAAAACTTTAAAAGCGCGGAAACGATTTACGCTATGATAAAAAGGCTCGAGGACGAATAAGCTTATGAGTTATACCTCATATAATTATTTGCTTTTATTTTTAGGGAGCGTTTTTATTCTCTATACCGTTATCCCTAAAAGGTTCAAATGGCTTGTACTTCTTATTTCAAGCTATGTGTTTTATCTTATAAACAGCGGAAGACTTGTGATATTTCTTGTTCTTACCACTTCGGCGGTATATTTTGCGGGAATATTTTTAAACCGCATAAACGATTCGTTTGCGATTGCAAAGAAGGGACTTGAAAAGGCTGATAAAAAGCTTTTAAAGGCGAATATTGCATGGCAGAAGAAAGCGATTATTACGGCGGCGCTGTTTGTAATATTTGGGTTTTTGTTAGTGCTTAAATACTCGGGATTTTTTGTTTCGACTGCCGAAACGCTTTTGGGGACTTTGCGTTTGAAACCGAAATTCCCCGTATTTAAGTTTATGCTGCCGCTCGGAATTTCGTATTACACCTTACAGGCGGCAGGCTACATAATTGATGTTTACAGGGGAAAATACAGGGCAAGCGAGAATTTCGCAAAGGTGGCGCTGTTTCTTTCGTTCTTTCCGCAGATCGTGGAGGGACCTATCGGCAGATTTGATTTGCTTGCCGATCAGCTTTACTTCGGACACAGCTTTGATTATGACCGATTTACACAGGGTATTCAGCGCATAGCTTGGGGACTGTTTAAAAAAATGGTCATAGCCGACCGCGCGAACATATTGGTTTCAGAGGTGTTCGGCAACTATCATAAGTACAGCGGCAGTGTAATACTGCTCGCGGGCATACTTTATACCATGCAGATATACGCCGAATTTTCGGGCTGTATGGATATTGTTATAGGAAGCGCCGAGCTTTTCGGGGTTAAAATGTCCGAAAACTTCGAACAGCCGTTTTTCTCAAAATCGGTAAACGAGTTTTGGAGGCGCTGGCATATAACCTTAGGCGCATGGCTCAGGGATTATGTATTCTACTCTGTTTCGCTGTCAAAACCGTTTATGCGGCTCAGCAGATATACTAAGGAGCATATGAGCGAACAGCTCGGTGCTCTTGTGCCTGCCTCGTTTGCGCTTTTCTTTACTTGGTTCGGAATAGGCTTTTGGCACGGAGCCGGTATAAAATATATAATTTACGGCTTTTATTATTATTTGATAATGATGACGGGAATGTACGCCGAGCCGCTTATTGTAAAAGTATTTGAAGCTTTGAAAATTAAAAGAAATTCCGCGCCGCTTGAGCTTTTTCGTATATTAAGAACAACCGTGCTTGTGGTGTTCGGTATGATGCTTTTTAGGGCAGATACCGTAAGAATTTGGACAGGTATGGCAGGAAAGATTTTTACGGATTTTTCGTCTGCGGGCTTTTTAAAGCAATCGCTTTCCTGCGGTATGGATAAACACGATTTTATTATTATAGCGTTAGGCGTTGCGGTTATGTTCGTCGTGGGTCTGCTTAAAGAAAAGGGCGTAAAAATAAGAGAAGGCCTTGCAAAACAAAAGCTTCCCGTCCGTTGGACTGTATATGCATGCCTTGTGCTTTCGGTTATCATATTCGGGGCGTACGGAATAGGGTACGATGCGGTAGATTTTATTTACGGACAGTTTTAGGGAGTGTACTATGAAAAGCGGAATTATAAAGTTAATAAGGGCGGTCTGCTTTACGGCTTTGCTTATTTCTCTTGTAGTTACCTCGTCGTATATGCTTGCGCCTAAAGATAATACAAAGGAGAGCGGAATAGTAAACCCCAGCGCAAACGGATTTTTTTCCGAGCCTAAGGGCAGCATTGATGTTTCCGTTATAGGCAATTCGGACGCATACAGCGGTTTTTCCCCGATGGAGCTTTGGAATAATTTCGGGTATACCTCATATGTAAGCGGAGAGGGCAGGCAGACCGTGGCACAGGCATACAGTATGCTCAACAGGGTTTTAAAGGCTCAGACGCCTAAGGTGGTAATACTTGAAACAGACGGCTTTTTTACCGATTCAAAGGTTGTAGAAAGTGCGGCTAAAATAGTGAATGCGTCGCTCGGCTCGTCCTTTTCGGTGTTTCAGTATCACGACCGCTGGAAAAAGGTAAAGCCTGAGGAGCTTTTTAAAAAACCGCATTATACGGGACACTGCGCGCCTAAGGGTCAGTGGATGAGCAACGATGTCAAGGGCTATTACGGCAAGGAATATATGAAAAAAACGGATAAATCCGCCAAAATACCGTTTGGTACAAAACGGTCGGCGGAGGCGTTTGTCAAGACCTGCAGGAATAAAAATATTGAAGTGCTTTTCCTTGAGCTGCCGTCTCAAAGCTCGTGGAATTACAAAAAGCACAATGCCGTGCAGGCGTTTGCCGATAAGCTCGGCGTTACTTTTCTTGATATGAACATAGAACGCAGTCGTTTTGATTTTGACTGGAAGACCGATACACGAGACGGCGGCAACCACTTAAATAACAGGGGAGCCAGAAAATGCACCGTGTTTTTAGGCAAATATCTCGGAGAAAGGTATAATCTTACCGACCACAGGGAAGATAAAAACTTCTGCCGTTGGAATGAGGATTATAAGAGTTATTCGGAAAAGGTAAAAATATAAGTATTTTTAAAATTTTGGCTTTTATGTGTATGTTGATTGTCAGGGGATAAATTATATATTACGATATGATTTTATATTTAAAATTCGGAGCTTCCTTGTGAACATCATCAAAAACTTTTAACATCAATTTGCATTCATCCTGTAATTCTTTTTTCATGGAATAGAACCCGTAAAGCTCTGCTGAGAAGTTTTCCCGTTCATAAAATAAACCGCTTAAACAATCCCAAAGAGCATCCCAGTTCTTTCCGTAATACTCCGGCAAACCGAATTTCTCTTTAAGCATTAGGTGAATTTCGCCCAAATACTTACATTCGGAAAAATCTAATATAATGGGATTTTCTGTTATTTCATTAAACTTAAAATAGTTATTATAGTCCATTTTTCCTCCTATACAACTTCAAAAAATGTTTGATAATGATCATACGAAACAAATATTAAACCATCATTAGAGTATATTATTCTTTGTCCGTCTCGAAATCGACCTTTATAATTAATATCTGCTTCATACCAAATTCTGCCTTCTTTACTTGGCAAATGACCGTTGCGATTATTATATACACCTCTTGTTATCATGCGACAGGATGCCACCGTTTTAAGGTTACCCAAAAAGTTTTTGAACCCTAATTTTTCGGCTTCCTTATATTCAATATAGTAATCCGGCAATTTCCCACCGTGTTTTAATGTCCAATCCGCACCGTCTAATCCCTTTGTTGTAGCGGTTCCAGATTTTACTGTTTTCATAATGCGTATAGTGCATCTGCAATTCATATGCAACGGTGGCTCCTTGTCCGGTTTTTCTGTTGCGAGCCAAATTTTTCCGTGACGGCTTCTGCATGCCGGACATGTCCTTGTATCTAATTGTGCTATCCAATTTTTATACTTTTTACTTTCATCAAATTGCGGGTTCCACTTAAAACCGTTAATTAGCTGTAAAAGCAAATAGGCAAAAATATCCATATAGACACCTCCTTTTATGAAGATATTATATATGAAATAGCTTCTGACATTCACCGACATAATTAATGCTCAGGAAAAGCAAATCGGCAAGTCTCTTAAGAAACTTGCCGATTTTTGTGAAGACAGGACAATAGAGATGTTTTTGCGTTTTCGCTGTCTTGATTTGAACACTCTCGGCACAATCATTTTACATTACTCCGTTTCTGTTTTCAAGTTTTTTTACAGCGTCATTTCGATTTCGGTGCCTCCGATAAAGACCACCTTGATTTTCGCTTTTGACTCTACCGCTACGCAATCGAATATCTGCCGGACAACATAATCGGCAAGCAGTCTGATTTTCCTTTTACTCATATCGTTCAGTCCTTTCATTGTTATTCGTTTTTATTGATTTATTGATTGACTTGTAGTATAATTCTTGATATTCAGAGTTCAAAAAACATAATTTTTTTGCAAGCTGCAGGGGAGCATTCTATGGCGACAGTATTGTTGATTATAATATATATCGCTTTTATCGGCTTGGGGATACCGGACTCGCTTTTCGGTACGGCTTGGCCTGCCATATACTCCGACTTCGGTCTGCCTTTTTCATTCGGAAGCTTTGTTACGGTCATAGTGTCATGCGGAACTGTTATATCAAGCATTATCAGCTCTAAAGTAATCGCCAAGCTCGGAACCAATAAGGTTTCGGCATACAGCACGCTTCTGACAGCGATTGCCTTACTTGGCTATTCTTTTGCGCCGAATTTATGGGTGATGTGCTTTTTATCTGTTATACTCGGCATCGGCGCCGGCTCAATAGATGTAGCACTGAATAACTATGTTGCTCTGCATTATTCCGCAACACATATGAGCTTTCTGCATTGCTTTTACGGCGTCGGCGTATCCGTAAGCCCCTACATTTTATCACTTGTTATTGCAGGCAAATCCGGTTGGCGAGGCGGATACAGAATTACTTTTATCATTCAGCTTGCCATAGCTGCGCTGTTGTTTATATCGCTTCCTTTATGGCATAAAGTGCACGGTGCTGAAAACAGCACGGATGAAGCCGAATTTAAAAGCTTATCGCTTAGAAGCATATTGAAAATTCCGGGCGTAAAAATGATGTGCGGACTGTTTATCACCTCCTGTGCAATAGAATGCACCTGCGGCGGATGGGGCAGTACATTTCTTGTGGAATACAAGCATTTGTCCCCAGAAAAGGCAGCTCGAATTATAATGATATACTATGTCGGGTTGACTCTCGGACGGTTTTTGTCCGGCGTGTTGGCAACAAGATTGCATAGCTGGAAAATAATAAAGCTGGGGCAGATCGTATTAGGTGCAGCCCTGTTGCTTTTGGTTCTTCCGAGCAATGTATATCTGTGCGCCGCCGGAATGTTTTTAATAGGATCCGGAAACGGTCCGCTGTTCCCGAATTTTAATTACCTTACACCCGAAAACTTCGGCAGCGATATTTCACAGTCTGTCATCGGAATTCAAATGGCATCGGCATATATCGGAATCATGCTCGCTCCCGCACTTTGCGGATTGCTCGGTCAGACATTCGGTATGGTTATTTTCCCGTTTTACCTGATACTGTTTTATGTTATCATGATACCCTTGACGATTCGTGTAAGAGCGGTGCTAAAGAAAAACACAAAACAGAGTTAATATCATAAACAGTACCCTTATCAACAAAATTTTACTTTTGCAATTATATTTTTCATCGCCTCCGAAAATAAGAAAGCCGCCTGATTCTCAAAAGAAAACCAAGCAGCTATGTATGTGTTTTATTCAATTGGTCGGATCGGAATTAATTATACCACCGAATTATGAAAAATTCTACCGCCATGTTCAGTGTGGCAGGATCACTCTTCCGCAGAAGTACTCTATGACGGGGTTTGTTATATGCCTGAATGCCTTGTTTCAAGCGGTTTTGGGGCGTAGAAAAAGTCCGCCGCAATTCTATTGAAATTACGGTGGACTTATGTGAAGACAAGACAATAGAGATGTTTTTGCGTTTTCGCAGTCTTGATTTGAACACTCGAAAGGGGTAGAAGATATCAATTATCTGGTGGCATACTATCCACGATTAATCCCCCTTAATCTTAACTTAAGAAATCATTCTGAATTGTCTATCGTTATTCTCCGGTTACTCGATTTCATTTTGAATTTCCGTTCTTGAGCTGATAAAAGCCCTCACCACTTCGAATCTGAACTCTGCATCATTCCACATCTCAAAATCGCAAGCAATAAACGGATGTGCCATTGTCCCGCCGCTTTTACCTTGCTTGGATATTATGCCAATAGCATTTGTCAATTCAATCCATTTCTTTGGCGTCAAGGTAAACTGCGGAGTTTTGGCATCGACTGTTATTCTTCGAAAAGCATCTTCATTAAAATTCAAATTATGTTTTCTTTCCCATGTTGCCAGAAACTCAACCGTGTTACGGCTTCTCAGCCAGCTTTGTATTAAGTAACTCGGATTGGCTACATCATATTTTCGTGCTATTTCCGTTAATGAAACATAATCATCGGACGGATGCAGATACTTTGTTACAGTTTCTTCTAAATACGCATTCATTTTTGGCTCATACAGTGGGGCTTCGTCATTTGAAATCAGTTCAAAGATGCCGTCTAAATAACGGTTCCAATCATCAGCCTTGATGGGAAACTTCTTATTCACACGCTCTAAAAATTTCTCCCGTGTCACTGCGTATGCCCATTCCAGTTCTTCTTTCGTTGCTCTCGGCATATGTTTTCTTCACTCTCGCTTTGTTAGGATTCCGACAATTTCCTTCTTTTAAAAAATACACTTCACAGTATTCTTCAAAATCAATGATACCTCTTGTGTATTTTCCATTATTGAGAAGTTTGTTGAGAACATCTCTGCTCCATTTTACCTTTCCGGACGGAGAGGAAATGGAACGGCTTAATAGGTATTTTTGGATATCCTCTAAACTATTTTCTTCTCTGTACATTCTAAAAATAGTTTTTACAACTTCAGCCTGTTCGGGCACGATTTCAACAAATCCATATTTGTCTCTCTTAAAGCCATAACAGATTCTTCCGAAAAGTCGGGATTCGATTAATGATAATTTCATAGATTTTGTTTCCTTTCTAATTATAATATGTTTGAAGTAAGGTTTCAATATAAAACACAAATATTAGTGGGATTGCAAAAAAGCAAAACCTACATATTAGTGAGTTAGTTCAGTTGATCTTTGATTTAAACATAAAAATGGAGCGATTTTCTATTAAAATCGCTCCAAAACACATAATATTTGATTATTTGTGGGATAAAAAAGAGACAAACAAGCTTTTTAGACTTGTTTGTCTCTTTTGGCGGAGTAGGAGAGACTCGAACTTTCCAAAAAATCGTCTATAATCCGCTTGAATAAAAGAAAGATTATTTTTCGTGTGAAATTTCGTGTGCATTTTCAGTAAAGAAATCGCTCAATAATTTTGAAAATGCAAGTTCTTCTTGGGTAAATGTTTGTTGATAGATAGAGTGAAGAATGTCGGGACTGTCCCAGCCGCCTATTTTCATTGCATATCTGTCCGGTATATTTAATAATGCCATAGCCGAGGCGGTTGCGTGACGCAAATCGTGGAAACGACAATGCGGCAGATTGTTTTTTTGTAATATTCTTCTGAACATTGCACCGATAGCTTTTGAATTCTTTTGCACCACATAATCGTTTATATGCGGCTGCGCATTAATTAAATCTTTAATATCCGGTGGCAAGGGTATTTTTCTGTTTCCGGCAACTGACTTAGGACTTTTTTCATATTCTTCTTTTCCGTAACTTACAATAACATTATCTATGACAATATAATCGTCGTGAACAGCGGACCATTTAAGACCGCATACTTCGGAAACTCTTAAACCCAATCTTAAGGCAAGGGTTACGGGTAACTCTATTTCTGTACCCTTACAGGCTTCTAATATTTTTAACGAAGTCTGCAAATCCGGTGTAGCGTAAATGATTTTTTGTCTTTTAGGTAATGTGACATTTATCGTTTCGTTGGTGGTGTGCTTTATAGTTGACGAAATTAATCCCCAAGCGCTCCGTACACTTTTCGGAGATAGTTTGTAACTCAGTTCGTTGATTTCAGCCTGCAACATATTTTGACTTATGTTTGAGAGCTTTTTTTCTTGCAGCGTGACAAAGTAATTTTTTTTAATTCTTTCGTATGTGGCTATGCTCACGGGTGAAAGAATGTTCCGCCGACTGTCAATATATTTTTCTATAGCTTCGCCGAGCGTTAACTGATTAGGCTCATTACTATACTTAAATATCTTTTTTTGCCACTCTAAGGCAGAAATTTCAGCTTGCTTTTTATCGGTGGCCGTAAATGATTTACGAATTGTTTTTCCGTCAACCGTAACGCTTGCCTGTACTCTCCAGTTGCCGCTAGGGAGTTTTTTAGCTTTAGCCATAATATCACCCACCTTTAATTATTCCCGCTCGTTTTGGTCGAGCGGGACTTTTTAATTTCCAAAACTTACCTGCTGAATTTTAACGCTCTGCGCCCTACAATTAAATAGGGTGATTTTACATGAATTATAAAGACTACAAAAACACACGGGACCTTGTATGGGAAATACTGATACGGGAGCGGGTTGACAAGCTGCCGGTATCGGTAAGCGAGCTTTGCCGTAATATGGGTATACCGATAAGGCTGTACGAAAGTACGGACGGCAATTTGGGTAAAAGCTTGATTTTAAACGGACAACCCGTAATATTTGTTAACAGCACCGATACGCCCGAACGACAGCGATTTACCGCCGCCCACGAATTGGGACATATATTACTCGGTCATGTCGGCAAATACAAATTGGTTAATCGGGAGCCGACGGCATGGGATAACCCGATAGAACAGGCGGCAAATGTTTTTGCGTCCCGTCTGCTTGCTCCGGCGTGCGTGCTTTGGGGCTGCAATATGCGCACAGCGGACGAAATTGCAGTCAACTGCAAAATAAGCAGGCGAGCCGCCGAATACCGTGCGGAGCGTATGGATATTCTTTATAAGCGCAACGCTTTTTTAACCTCGCCGCTTGAATGTAAAGTATACAATAATTTCAAGCAGTACATAGAAACGCACAAACTGTAATTTGGTTATTTGCCGGTTAAGGAGCGCTCTTCATACGAACGATCTTTGCCGGCGTTTTTATTTATCTTAAATTAGCTTCGGGAGCGGCACAACAAAAGTCAGCTTATTCTTCATTATGGCATATCAAAAATTACATATAACGCTTTAAAGCTTCTGTAAGTTCGTCCTTATATTTTTTTATGTCATATACGTTTTGTATATCGTGGCGCACCGTCTTTTTATCCTTATCGGGTATAAGAATATATTTCAAAGTATCAGTAAACACAAAACGGCATATCCACTTGTTTCTGTTGTCCTTGTAAAGAACGCTCATATATGATTCGGTATCGCGGTAGAATATATCGCTCATAGGCGCAATATCTTTTAAAATATTCTTTACGATAAAATAACCTTCAAGTTCCTCGTCGGTGGTAATGATGTTTTTCTCGCGCTTTTGTTCTTCGAGAGCGGTTTCTTCGTTTTCCTCTGCGCCGTCATTTTTATCTAAGACAGTCTTGATTTTATCGTTCATCGTTTCAGTTATACACTGATTGAGCGATTTTTTGAGTATGGGACGGAATTTATCGATAACATTCTGCGTTTTTACGCCTGAATATATGTCGTTAAGAAACAACTTTGTAAAATCATCAGACGGATTTTGCAATTGTTCTAAAAATAGATTTTTAAATGCATTAACGTATTTAAGCTCGGAAGCAATATCAAATATTGCATCTATATCAAACGATGATTTGCAGAATTTCTTTAATTCGGCAACCTGTGGTTCTTTAACATCTAATATGTCGATAGTCAAAAACGGTTTTTCGTCCATTTTATTAGGCTCTTCGAGGTCGGTATAAAAGTTGTATATCTGACCATTCGTAAGTATTGCAAATTTAGCCTTGCTGGTCCCGAAATATCTGAACAACTGAGAATCGTGCTTTTGGAGTTTTTCGCCTATCCATTTAGCTTCAATTAAAATAATCGGTGCGCCGTCTTTTAAAATTGCGTAGTCAACCTTCTCACCTTTTTTAATTCCCACATCGGCCGTAAACTCTGGGCAAAATTCAGTCGGGTTAAAAACATCATATCCGAGCATAGCAAAAAACGGCATAATTATAGAAGTCTTGGTGGCTTCTTCTGTCTGTATGCCGTCTTTAATAGTCTCAACACGCTTTGAAAATTGTTTTAATTCATCGATAAAATCCATTTTTGCAAACTCCTTAAAATTATTTTAATTATCCTCTGATAAATAATTACATTGATATTGAGGTAAGTGTAAGTACGATAATTGCCAACACTGCTAAAATCGGAATTAAGCATCCGGTCGACATAGCCGCTCCAGCTTTGCGTTGCCTACCCGACTTGGTAGTGGGAACTCCGGTCACCCGTGAAAGATTACTCTTTGCTTTTGAAACCCCTGTTGCTCTTTTCCAAGAATATCCGCCTCTGTTAGCCATAAGAACCTCCAAAATTTAATTTTTGTTTTTTACAAATCTGTTGCTTCGGGTAATGAGTTAATCTTACGCTGAAGCTCCTCTAATTCTTCGTCGTTCAAAGCGAGCTCTTTATAAGAACCGTTGCGAGCGGCGATTTTTATTATATGTGTTTTTTCGTTGTTCTTGTTTATTTCGGGATTGTCCGTTCTGCCGAGCAAATAATCTACCGAGCAATTAAGATAATCGGCAATTCGAGAAATCTTATCAGAAGACGGGAAAGCGCCTTTTTTCTCTAAATCGTAAATGGTATTTCTGTTCATTTCGCAATTTTCCAACAAGACTTTAACCGTAATGCCACAATTTTTACATTGTTTTTTAATTCGGGAAGATAATATTAAATTTTGCATAATATAGCCTCCTTAATTTTGTGCACAACCCCGAAATACAGAATAATCTGTATTTTTATATTGACATACAGAAATATCTGTATTATACTTAAACCAAGTTAAGATACTAACTTAACTATAACACAAAAGCCGTCGAAAATCAACGGCGACTAAAAGAAACGAATAAAGATATGGGGGTGAGAATGTGGATAAAAAAGAAATAACGGAAATCTTTGAAAACCATTTAATGGTTTTGGCAAGAGCCGCAAAAAATCAATGCTCCGGTGAAGACTTGAAAGCAATCACCGAAGCAATGATTATAACCGAAAAAACAATTAGGTTAATGCAGAAGATATAGTTTCTACGATTGTTTTGTAGTAATCGGAAATCTGTTTTGCGTTGAATTTGTTTTGTTCTTCAATATTTTTATCCTCGTCATAGGTAAAGTGGTTGAATCGAATAACCTTATTTTCAATCGCAGATTTTACGATTTCGGTTGCCATTTCTTTAACATTCACTATAGTCACCCCCTTCAAGGTGACTATACCACAAAAGGAGGTATAAATCAATGGGTGATAAGTTAAAAACCGTGCTTGAACAAAGGGGAATACAGCAAAAAGACCTCGCCAATGAGGTTGGGGTGTCGGAGGCTTTTATGAGCTACATAATTAAAGGCCATAAACAGCCGTCTGTAGCATTGCTTAAACGAATATCGGATTATTTAAGTGTACCTATGGACGACCTTGTTTAGCCGATATAATCCGAGAGCGGGAAACAAAAAGTAATGCGTAATTCGGAATTAAAAGAGGTGAGAATATGCTTAAGGCGGAATTAGAAGTAGTAATAAGAACGGAAGAGGAACGGCAGATACCGAGACAAACGATAACGAGGTATTTCACAACAGACGGCAGGTTGATATGTGAAAAAATCGTCGGCGAGGTTCAGCAAACGCTTTCGGAGGACGAGTTCCCGTATGCGAGCAAATTTATCTGAAAATTACTTTTACATACGAAAGGAGGGTGAATATATGCCTAAAGCATACCTAACGCTTGAAGAAAAACGGAGAGCGGAAATGGAAAAGGAGTTCAGAAAGCAAGAGCGTCAGTTGCGAGCCGTTATTCAGGAAAAGTGGCAGGAAAACAAATTTAAGGATCTCGAATTTAAAGAAAAGGCACAGGTAGGAATTAATACTGTAACTAAATTTAAAAAGCACCCGTTCACGCTTGAATGCGAGAACCTTATAAAATGTTGCGTTGCGGCAGGAATTGTTTTAGGGGTAGTTAATGATGAATGACATAAAAAGAACTACCCCCGGAATGCTGACTTCCGAGGGTAGCTTCAATTCAATTAAGAACGCAACAAAATAATCAACTTATCTTGCACAATTATTTTAACACAAATTTCAACAAAAGTCAAGGATTGAAAGGAAAGATATAACATTATGGTGAGTATGGAACGCATGCACAAAAGCGAATTTTGCAAAAGAGAATTGACGGCGCTTTTAAAAGCCGTCGACCGAAATATCGAAAAGGCAGAATATGAACTGTGCGACAACGGCGAGGAATATGTACATATTCTTTATGCTACAACAGGCGGACAAACAACCGTTTGCGTAACAGCGGACAGCTTGCTTGCCTTGACGCGCGATGTTTTAAAGAAATTAGATTGAACGAAGAGGAAAAATAAATATGTTTTTAGACGAAACAGCAGCAAGACTGCTTATTGCTTTAATAATTGCATTGATATTGGTATTGTTTGGAGTAATTGGATTATGTTACGGTATCGGATTTGAATTCAGAGGGATTGACCGTGAGAATAAGGCCCTGCGTCAATACATAGCACACAGTAAGTCTTCCGGTGAACAACAGCACGCAGAATACCGCGCCGAATTTGAGCGCCGTATGAAACAGAACACAGCCGACCCGGCAAGACACGAGAAAACACTGTAATATTCAAGGAGAAAACGCAATGAATGATTTACTTATACACAATGTGGAAGAAAAACTGAAAAAAGAATTTAAGTCCGAAGCCCCAAACGATCCCGCAACAATGATACAAAAAAAGGTTTGCGAAGCGCTTATTTGTTTTTGCAAACAAAGCAAAAACCTTGCAGAGCAGATAATATCTTCGGATAAAAAGTTTTATGATTGCTGTAAAGAAATACTCAAAGATACAAAATCAGCTCGGTATATATCGGATTTTGATGCATACGACCGCGCTGTAAAATTTTACTTCCCGTCCGCAATTATAGAGTTCAAGATGAACATAAAATCCGAAAATACTGACGGAACGGAAAGTATTTCATTGCTTGATTTACTGGGGTGAGCGGAATGTTGGCATATAAAGCTTTCGGTAAAGGGCTCATTTGCAGAGGATATAAATTTAAGGCAGGAATAACATCAACAACCGAAGAGGCTAACTGTGTAAGAAACGGTTTTCACGCTGCCGAAGATCCGTTAGATATGTTTACATACTATCCGAATACAGAAACCTCGGAATACTGGATTGTAAAGCTTGGCGGGGACATGCACGAAGACGGCAACGACAGTAAGATTGCTTGCACGGAGCTTACGCCCGTCAGAAGGCTTAAGCCCGAAGAGATTGCCGCCGCCGCATTACTGTATATAAAAAAACACCCGCAGCGCACACATCGAAAAGAGTTTTCGTGTAAATGGTTTAAAGCGGCATATGGCACCAGTCCCGAACTCAGCGGCAATAAAGGTCAATTTCTCGCTTTTGCAGTTAAGTACAAAAACGATATCCGATTAAGCATATTCCGAATTGACGGACGAAAATACAAAGATGGGGTTTTATATAACGCATATGGGGAAGAAGTGTGTAAAAATGAATGAACAAAACGAATTTAAAGATATGCCGCCGCTTTCGGATGAAGCACGCGAATATATGGAGAAAGGCTTCCGTCCTTATCTTATATATGAATCGGTTGAAGGCGTCGGCAAGACAAAAAGATTTACCTGTACGGCCTGCGGCAAAACCTTTAAAAGCGGAAACACCGTGAAAGAAAGAATTGTGACACCTGAAATGCGTGCATTATGGTCCGCCAAACACAAGGAACCATATAAATGCCCGTACTGCGGTGTCGAAGCTACAGCAATAAATTCCCGAATATTGAACACTCGAAATCTTGAAGAGGAAAAATGCACCGGTATTTTTCTTAAAAACGGCCGTGACGATGTGTGGATAAGGTGCTTTATCCGTTCCAGAACTTACGAAGGCACAAAGTATACTTACGGTTTTCGGGAATGGATGAGATACCGTTTGCGCCCCGGCAAAGCGGAATTTTGGGAGTTGTATAACGGCGGATGGAACAAAGGAAATTTCAGAGAAGCTTTTACTTGGAACTTTGGGTGTAACCACGAAAGCCATGATTATGAAGTTTACGGTGACAATTTTACGCTTGAAGATACTTTTTTGAAATATCACTCGTTTAAATATTACGAAGGAGTTTATGCCGCAAATTTGCCGGCAATTAAATATTTGTGCTGGTATGCCATACATCCGCAAATAGAAATGCTTTCAAAGCTTAGGCTGTTCGATGCGTTAAATGAAATGATATACAAAAACACAGATGATAAATCAATTTTAAATTGGCAAGCCGATAAACCGTGGGATCTTTTCGGACTGCCGAAGCAGCTTTACGATATTTGGCGAAGTGAGTATTACGGTAAGATCGATGTATTAAAGATTTTCAAGGCGCTCCGCGGTACCTCGGCAAAAGATTTTATATTATCAGCTGATGTATTAAAACATACCAGGCAGAAATTAAAAGAAGCAAAGAAACTGATATCACTGTCACGCAAATTGAATTTCAATGTAAAAGACGCAATTAAATATTGCATAAAGAGCGGTGAACGCCTTGCCAAAAAGAAAAATACCCGTTATTTTCGAGACTATACACGGGAAGCATTTGAAATGTGGCTCGATTATCTTGATATGGCTAAATTGGCAGGAAGTATTAAAACGGTTTCGGTATTTCCGTCAAATCTTAAAGCCGCACATGACAGTTTTTTAATAGCCGCAAATTATGCGAAAGAAAAAAAGAATTTAGAGAAGTTAAAGCGCGAAGCTGTTGCGGTCGCTGCGCCGATAATCAAAAAATTCCCGAAAGTAGAAAAAATCTATAAAGACATTAAAAATAAGTATTCGTACTCAAACGACAAATACACAATTATAGTGCCTAACGGGGTTACGGATATAGTGCTCGACGGTATGCTGCTCGGCCACTGTACCTATCGGACGGATAGATATTACGACCGCATAAGCACAAACGAATCATATATAGTTTTTCTTCGCAAGACCTCCGACACAGAAATGCCGTGGTACACGCTTGAAATAGAACCGGGCGGAACTATAAGGCAAAAGCGTACAACCGGAGATAATCAGTTTGACGATCTCGACGAGGCAATGCCGTTTTTACTTGAATGGCAGCGTGTCGTTGCAGGCAGGTTAAACAAATCCGACCGCATTAAAGCTCAAAAATCCAAAGTATTGCGCATCGAAGGTTTTGAAGAATTGCGCCGGACAAAGAAAAAAATCAATTACGGTGAATTGCAAGGTACATTGCTTGTAGAGGCTTTGGAAAAAGACCTTATGGAAGCAGAAAAATTAGCTTAAAGGAGAACGCATTATGAACGAAATAACAAAAACAAATAAAGACAAAGCCTACGAGCTTAACAGCAGGATATTAGCCTGCGCCAATGCGGCGTATGCGAGCCTTATGGAATCGGCAAAGCTTTTAAAGGAAATGAGAGACACAAAGCTGTATATCGAAATGGGCTACAAAAATTTTGAAGATTATACCGTAGCCGAGCTTGGCATCCACGAAAGGCAGGCATATACATATATAAAGCCTTATGAGGAATTAGGCGAGCGGTTTTTGCAGTCAAATGCAAACCTCGGCATAACAAAGCTTGCTCTTATAGCTCAACTGCCGTCCGTCGACCGCAACGAATTTGTCGAGAACAACAATCTCGCCGGTATGACTGTCGAGCAGGTAAGACAGCTTGTTAAGGATAACGACGCCAAAGGCGAACAGTTGGATATGCTTGCTGACGAGCGCGACGCCGCCAAAGAGGAACGCGATGAAGCATTGCAGGATGCCGAAAAAGCCGAAAAACGAATAGCCGAGCTTGAAAAGGAACTTGAAGCGGAGAAAAACAAGCCGGTGCCCGTAGCTGTGAGCGAGCCCGACCCAGCCGAGATAGAGAAGATAAAGGATGAAGCTATAGTAAAGGCAAAAAAGACGGCTGACAAAGAATTAAAAGCCGCAAAAAAAGAACTCGAAGAGAAACATAAAAAGGAGCTTGCCGATGCCGGCGAAAAAGCAAAAGCCGAAACCGAAAAGGCGTTAGCCGAATACAAACAAAAGCTTTCGGATATAGACAGTGAGAAAGCCGAAGCCGTAAAGCGTGCAGAACAGCTTGAAAAACAGCTTGCGGTTTCCTCATCTGCCGAAACGGTGAAATTCAGTTTTTATTTTGAAGCTTTAAACACTGACTTCAATAAAATAACCGAAAGCCTCAAAAGGCAGGCAGAAGAAAATCCTGAAACTGCCGCAAAGTTTAAAAAAGCTTGTTACAGTGCGCTTGATATTATGAAAAACAATCTTGATAAAATCGGATTGTAATTAAACCGCAAGGCTATGGATATAACAGGGGGATAATATTTATGTTAAATTTTACTATCGGACTTATACTTGGCGCAATATTCGGCTACGGCGTATGGGCAATTTTAGGAGCGAACGGAAGGGGTCGGTGAGAAAAAATGACTTGTAAAAATTGTCTGCATTATGAAAGATGTAAGAAGTTAGGAATATTTAATGTTGAAACACTTTCAGTATGTGAAGATTTCACCGACCGTTCCGAATGGGTGCATTTGCCGCGTAAGGTAGGAGATAGAATATACCTAACAGACGGAATCAGAATATATAAAAGCACTATCAGAGCAATTAAAATAAGTTCTGCAAATACAGTATATTTCACAGAAAATATATCATTTGATGAGAGAGCAATCGGCGGCAGCATATTCCTTACCCGTGAAGAAGCAGAGAAAGCAGCGGAGGGAAAGAAATGAAAGTAACAGCAAGAATTAAAACAAGTCCTTGCCCGTTCTGTGGTGGGGAAGTAAACATTATACACGGAAAGACTGGTGTGCCGTTTTGGTTTTTCAAATGCGAAAAGTGTGGGGCTATAACATCGTTTAATAATAACGAATGTAATTACAACCCCGAAAGGGCAAAAGAGTATTTTGAAAGGAGAGCAAAATGAATACGCAAAATGACTACAACGAAGAATTTGACCGTCTCCGCCGAAACCGAGTAGAGGTATCTTTTTACAAGTACGGATCTGCAAGAGATAATTTCGGCGGCGGGCGGGTAGACGCATTGGCAACAGCCGAACGCTGCATAGAAGCTTTTAAGAAAGATAAAAACACCGAACACTTGCTTGACGCGGCGAATTATTTAATGTTTCGATACACCTATCCGTATCCCGGCGAATATTTCAAGGCAACCGACAGCTCCGGTTCGGTGGGAACGGTCGGAACGCCGATAAATATGAAGAGGTAGAAGAATGACCGATAAGAAATTTCCTGGTGAGGAAATTATAAAGGCGTTGATGTGTCATTTTAATAAAGAACTTGACGAAGAACCTTTTCGATGTGTGGATTGCCCTTTGTATAATAACACTTCACCTTCGTGTACAGAAGCACTTAAGCTTTATGCCCTTGACCTTATCAACCGTCAAAAGTCGGAAATTGAGAGATTACAGAAAGAAGTTAATTTAGTTTCTATTCAATTCCAAGATTTGCAAGAAAGAACAAATGAAGTTAAAGCTGAAGCCTACAAAGAGTTTGCGGAGAAGTTGAAACGACATATTGATGTAGGTCATCTAATATCTCCTTCAGAAGACATTTGTTTTTCAGAAGTATTAGTAGTTAAAATCGTTGACAGAGTTTTAAAAGAAATGGTTGGTGAAAAATGATGCTATACAAGGAAGCATACCCGTATCCGTCCCCGAAAAGGGTGCGGCGAAAGCCCGTCTCACACGAAGCAAACGAGCAAGAAATACTTTTTCGATGGGCGCGGCTTGTCCGATGTACATATCCCGAGCTTGATTTGCTCTACCACATTCCAAACGGCGGCAGCAGAAACGAGCTTGAAGCCGCAAGCCTTAAACGGCAGGGAGTTAAAGCCGGCGTGCCGGATTTATGCTTACCGGTTGCCCGCGGAATGCACCACGGCTTATATATTGAAATGAAGTACGGTAAAAACAAAACCTCTGACCAACAAGAGAAATGGCTTGACGCACTGGCTAAACAGGGCTATGCCGTCGCCGTTTGTTATGGTTTTGAAGAGGCACAAAAGGTCTTAATAAAATATCTTGAAATCGGAAGGAAAATCAAATGATACACGCGCTTAAAATAGAACCGAATTTTTATGAAGAAATCAGGAACGGTGATAAGCAATTTGAAGTAAGGGAAGATGATCGGCATTATTCTGTCGGTGATGTTTTAGCTCTTAACGAACTCGACGATACCCGAACGGAATATACAGGTCGCGCTTTATTGACAAAAGTCACCTGCGTGTTGCGCGATGAGCGCTTTTTGCAAAAGAATTATGTGGTTATGGGGATAAAGCTTTTAGGTGTGACAGAAGAACATTCTCAGGGCGTTAAATTTGAAATATACGGAGGTAATGGGAAATGAAAAATGCATTTTGTAAATTCTGCGGGCAACTGTCCGCAAACGAGTATCCGGATACCGCAAGTGAAGCGGAACTGATAGAATGCGGAACTATGGATTGTAATTGCTATGAGGCGCAACAGTATCAGAAGAGGAAAGCTCAAGCGGAAAAGGCAAAAATAGAGCTTAAAGCGGTATGCTGTGCGCCGGATGAAAATCATAACATAGCAGCTTGTGACAACGACATTATTCCTGTCCTTGAAAAAGCAATAGATCTTATGAGTGAACAGAAAATATATAAAATTTCCCTCGGCGTTCTGTCGGGGGGTGTTGTGGATATAAAAGCAACCTCTTCCGGCAAGATTTCAATTCAACGCAGTGTTGCGCTTAAACAAAAGCGGGAAATTGAATAATGGATATAAAACAAGCTTTGGTCGCGCAAAAATTAAAGCGTCCGGTGATTTTAAACTGGCCGACGCTCGGCGACATTGAATACGAATACATAGAGAGCATACACAGCAAGCTACCGGAATACGGAATAGAGGCGCCGGTCGCAATACTCAAAGACAGATTCGGAAACAGCAGTACTGTCGCAGATATTAAAAACATCAGATTAAAAGAAATCGGGGGCGACAAAACCGAGCTCCCGAAAGTGTAAAACCGTTTTTGCAGTCAACTGCAATATATACATATATATATATAATACGCAAAAAAAGAAAGTCCCTCCCGGCGGCAACCGAGAGGGACGGCAGAGCGATTTTTCCGCCCCAAACCTTACATATATATAATACCACTTCGGGAGCGGAAAAGCAAGGATAAATTCAGAGGGCGGACAAGCCCTATATCGTCCTTGTATGCCATAGTAAAAAGTCAACGATATAAGTTCCGCGAGAGCGGATAACAAAGGAGTTTTCGAAAATGAACAATAATCATTCCGAAGTGTGCAAAAAAAGTCATTGTCAAAGTCAGGGTCAGTATCGGGCAGGTTTTGCAGAAAATTTATATTCTGTATTTTCCCAGATTGAATACACAAGCTTTGCCCCCGAGGTTCAACCGTTAGCTTACGAACTTGGAATGATAATTGCTGAAATATATACTTTGCCCGAGAATTTTAAGGTACGCATAGGCGGCGCGCAGTTGCCGGCCGAGATGGTAAGTGCGGTATATCAAAGGCTCACAGAAGAAAATATCGAGCTGGTAATAGAAAAATTCCGCAGCATTGACTACGAAATCAAATACCGCAAGTCATATTTCCGCACAGCCCTTTACAATTCCGCGTTTGAATGTGAGAGCTATTGGGAAAATCAGGTAAGAAAGGACGGCTTCGTATAATGCAATGTGAAAAAAAGACAATTTCCGGCAATTTACTGGAAGCGGATTTTTACCCGGTATGGGAAAACGGAAACAAAATGCCCACAAGACCCCGCGGTACAAAGCCGTCAAGTGAAGCCCAAAAGAAATATAATAACAATATTGCGATAAAGAACGCGGTCCGTATGATAAACGCAAATTTCATAGGCGGAGATTTTCTTATGGTGCTTACCTACAATCAGAACTTCGCTCCGCGGGATTTCGACGGAGCCGCGCGAGATTTGAGCAATTATACAAGGCGCGTAAGGACGAGAATAGCATCCGAAATAAAGCGGATAGAAAAGCAATTAAAGGCCGAGCCAAACAATAAAGAATTAAAAAAACAGCTCAAAAGATTAAAAAGACCGTTCAAATGGTATTGCACCATAGAAGAGGTTACTTACAAAACCGGCAATAAGTGCGGACAGAAGAATTATCATATGCATCTCTTTATGACCGGAAGCATAGACCGCGATACCGCAGAAGAAATATGGCATAAGGGTATGCGTGTAAACGCTTTGCGGTTTCAGCCCGAAAATTTCGGCCCCGAATCTGCCGCTCGTTATATTTCGAAAGACCCGCAGGGAAGAAAGCGGTTCAGGCACTCAAAGAACCTAACAAAGCCGACGACAAAGAAGAAAGTCGGCAGTGTTACGCCTCGTACCGTGGAGCTTATGGCAAAACAAAGAATTGACGACAGAGAATATTGGGAACGCCGATACAAGGGCTATCGCTTCTTGCGGTGTTTTGCCCGATTTAATAAATATAACGGTCACTGGTATGTGACTGCGGTAATGTATAAAGCCGATAAGGATAGCATATTGCCGGATTGGAAAATCGAAGGTGATGATTGGATGGCTGAATCGACTTGACCTGTAATTAAAAATCAAGCAAAGGAGACTGAAATGAAAAAAAGATTTTACACAAAGAAGTGCGCGTCTTGTAAGCTAATATTCAGAACGGAAAACAAAGGCGCAACCGTATGCTCGGCCTGTGAAAAGAAAGGGAAGACGGCGCCACCTAAAAAGAAAACAAGAATACCGCGCCCGACTTACGGAATATCCACACCGGAATTTTGCTGTGCCCTCGAACGATATAACGCTCGGATGCATACCCGATACACATACGGACAGGCGGTTATGCTCGTAGACAGTGGGTACATATCCCGAAAAGAATTTTTAAAGCCGTAACAGGAGGATAACGATATGACGCTTAAAGAGCTTTCCCAGCTTTATTATTTAAACCGCGAGATAGAAGATTTAACAAACAAAATAGCTGAACTCGAAGCAAAAGCGACCGATACCTCGGTTAAAATCACAGGTATGCCGCGCGGATCTGGTACAGGTGATAAAATAGGGCGTGCGGTTGAGGAACTTTGTTATTATAAATCAAAGCTTATAAATCGTCTTGCGCGGTGCCGCATAGAGCTCATACGCCTTAACGATTATATATCCGCTTGCCCGGACAGCCTTACTCGTCAGATACTCACTTACCGTTTTGTAAACGGGCTGCCGTGGAATCAGGTTGCGGCACACATAGGGTATCCTGCTACCGAATGGTCGGTTAAGGATGCGGCATACAGGTATATCCGGAAGAATTAAATTTGACACCAAAGACACTTTTATCCTGTTATACTGGTATCATAAAAAATCATACACAATACCCGCAAATATTAAGAGGTATTTTAAATGGCAAAAGAATTTGCAAAAGCATTTTACAATAGCAAAGCTTGGTTAAGCTGTCGGAAAGCATATATAAGCAAACGAACTATGATAGACGGCGGTATGTGCGAAACCTGCAAAGAAAATCCCGGGTACATAGTACACCACAAAATACCTCTCACACCCGAAAATATCAAAAATCCTTTGGTTGCTCTCAATCAAGATAACTTGAAATTTGATTGTAAAGATTGTCACGACAGAGAAGAAGCGCATGCGTTTGTAAAGCGAGGCTTGTTGCGCTGCTCGTTTGATGCAGACGGGCAACCCGTGGTTGAACCGACTCCCCCCATCGAGGGCAAGCGGGGTTAGGTACGGAAGACCGATTGCCCTACAAGAAATCTTACGGGTGACAAATTCGCACGAAAGGGGTAAAAAACGGAGGACAAAAAACTGTGAAAAATAAAAAAACCACACCTTATATACCGACGATTAAAGAAATCGTTGATTTAATCGACTGTAACAAACGAGATTTAGCGCAAAAACTTGTAAATCGTGCGCTTTTTATGGAAAAAACCTTAAAAAAACTCGAGAAAAGAGTGCGCGAAGAGGGTGCTGTGATAAAATGCAAAAACGGTAACGGATTCGACACCACAATGGAGCATCCGGCGCAAAAATCATACAACACAATGATAGGGAAATATAACGCACTCATCAAAACAATTATAGATATGGTCCCTGAAAATGCCGACCCTGACGACGAACTGTTATCTTTTCTTAAGGGTAAAAAATGACGGAGCTTGAAAAGTATTTTACAACAATCATAGACGGGGAAATACCTGCCTGTGAAAAAATGAAACGACAAAGCGATATAATATTAAGGCAATTCGCCTGTCCGGGAGAGTTTCACTTTGACGCTGCGATTGCCAATCGACATATCGAATTCATCGAAAACTTTTGTAAGCTTCCTACCGGAAAACTTGGCACACCTTTAAAACTTGAATTATTCCAAAAAGCGAGATTTCAGACGATATTTGGGTTTGTAGACGATAACGGTATGAGACAATACAATGAGGTTCTGATAGTCGAAGGACGCAAAAACGGCAAAACCACCGAAACAGCGGCAATAGAAACAGACATGCTCGTTAACGACGGCGAAGGAGCACCGCAAATATATAACATTGCGACTATGCTCGATCAAGCAAAATTAGGTTTCAATGCCGCACACAAAATGATTAAACAGTCGTCGATTCTTCGAAAGCATATAAAAAAGCGCTCAGCAGACCTTTATTTTGATTATAATATGGGCTTTATAAAAGCTTTGGCGAGCAACTCAAACAGTTTAGACGGTCTCGACGTGCATTGTGCGGTTATTGACGAACTCGCTGCGATAAAAAACAGAGATATATACGACCTTATCAAGCAAGCAATGGGGGCAAGATGTCAACCGTTGCTTTTTTGTATCACCACAAACGGATTTGTTAGAAACGGAATATTTGACAGCCAATATGAGTATTCACGCAAAATAATATACGGCGAAGAGAAAAACAAGAGATTTCTGCCTTTTATTTACGAGCTTGACGATGTTTCCGAATACCAAAATGAAGATATGTGGATAAAGGCAAATCCCGGGCTTAGCACTATAAAATCGCTTGATTATATGCGTCAAATGGTAGAAAAAGCAAATGCAGACCCAAGCTTTAAGCCCACGGTGTTGGTTAAAGATTTTAATATACCTCAAACCAATGAGGCGGCTTGGCTGAATTTTGAGGATTTAAACAATGAAGAAAAATTTGATATTAAGTTCGATTATTGCATAGGCGGCTGCGACGCCGCAGACAGCGTAGACCTTAACGCCGCTAAGGCGATATGTATGCGCCCTGGCGACAACAAAATCTATGTCAAACAAATGTACTGGCTCCCACAGGCGGTTATTGATAAATATTCTAATGACGGCAAGAGGCAAGGCAGAGACAACGCACCATACGAACTGTGGATTTCACAAGGTTATTTAAGAACCTGCCCCGGTAATAAATGCGATAAGCGCATTTTTCTTGAATGGTTCAAAGAGCTTAGAGATACGGAAGATTTGTATGTGTTGTACATAGGCTATGACCCGTGGCATATAGACGATTCGCTACTGCGGGAATTTCGGGCGGAGTTTGGCAAAAATTCTATGATACCGATAAGACAGGGCCCGTTTACTTTGTCACAGCCGATGAAAGATCTTGCGGCTGAGTTTTCGGCACACAATGTTGTTTATAACAATAATCCAATCGATAAATGGTGCCTTATAAACACAAACATCAAGGTCGATATTAACGGAAACATTCAGCCTGTAAAGGGGCTTGACTCGCGTCAGAGGATAGACGGCACGGTAGCGCTGCTTTGTGCTTATACAGTTCTTCAAGATAAAAAGGATAAATACATAGAAATGAATGAAGGAGTATAAATGGGTTTATTTGATAAAATACGGCAAAAAGAAAAAATGGAGCAAAAAATCAATAACTATTTTAAATTGATGAGCGGTTATGTGCCTACATTCTCTACATTTGAGGGCGGCGTGTATGAAATGGAGCTTACGAGAGCAGCTATACACTCATTTGCAACGCACTGCTCTAAATTAAAACCCGAAATAAGGAGCAAGGGTGAAGATGAACTTGAACAAATCTTACAATTCAGACCTAACCGGATTATGGATGCAAAAAAATATCTTTATAGACTTGCGACTGTGTATATGACCGATAACACCGCTTTTATAGCACCGTTATATGACGATTATTTTGAAATCGTCGGGTTTTACCCTCTTTTAACGAGCAAATGCAGAATTACGGATTTTAACAATAAGAGATATCTCCGCTATGATTTCGGTAACGGTCAGTACGGTTGCGTTGAGCTTGAAAATACAGGAATAATGAATCAATTTCAATACAAGGACGAACTCTTCGGAGAGAGTAACTCTTGTTTACGACCGACAATGAACCTTATGCATACACAAAATCAAGGAATTATAGAGGGAATTAAAACAAGCGCCTCGGTTCGGTTTTTGGCGAAGCTGGCTAATACTTACAAAAGCTCGACTATACAGGAAGAACGCGAGCGCTTTAAAGAAGAAAATCTATCCGCAGCTAACAACGGCGGAGTTCTGTTTTATGATGCAAAGTACGAAGATGTAAAACAAATAGATTCTAAGCCGTTTATTGTAAATCCGGTGCAGATGTCTCAAATAAAAGAAAATGTTTTTAATTACTTCGGTACAAACGAAAAAATATTACAGAATAATTTCACCTCGGATGAATGGAATGCCTATTACGAGGGCAAAATTGAGCCTTTTGCAATCGAAGCGAGCTTAGTCCACACCAATATGGCATATTCACCGCAGGAGATAGCCGCCGGAAAACAAATAATGTTTACCGCAAACCGCCTGCAATATCTTTCTAATGCAGAGAAGCTGTCGACCGTTACACAGCTGTTTGACCGAGGCTTTTTGACGCATAATCAAGGTCTTGAAATATTCAATATGTCTCCTGTCGAAAACGGAGATAAAAGATATATTCGAAAAGAATATATCGAAACGAACAATCTCGACGGAGCTGATACGAAAGAACTTTTAAAGGAGGAAAACAATGGATAAAGAAAAGGAAAATATAGAAAAACTGATGAACGATAAAGGGATGGAATTCAGAAGTTTTAAAATAACCAATTTAGAAAGCAGGACCGCAGAGGATGGCACAAAACAGCTTATTGTTGAGGGTGTTCCATGCGTTTACGATACAGAAACCGTGCTTTATAAGAGTAAATATCACGAATACCGTGAAAAAATAGCTGCAGGCGCTTTTGATGGCGCAGATATGACCGATGTTATTTTTAATTGCAATCATCACGGACGAGTGTATGCCCGCACACGTAACGGTTCTTTAAAGCTCGAGGATAGTTCCGACGGCTTGCATATGAGAGCGGAGCTTATGGCAGGTGACGAGGGCCACGAACAGTTATACAGGGATATAAAGAGCGGTCTTCTTGATCGTATGTCTTTTGCTTTCACTATCAAAGAGTGCACCTATGAATACATAGAACGCACAGACAATCAGCCTGATATTACCGCAAGAACGGTAACGAAGGTAGAAAAACTTTACGATGTATCAGCGGTGGATATTCCCGCTTACGATACTACTTCAATTTCGGCTCGCCGTTCGTTTGATGCGGAAAGAGAAAAACGAGATGCGGAAAGTATCAGGCGCAAGAAGTTGGAGTTAAAATTAAAAATAGAAGGAGTAAATTAAAAAATGCCAAGATTAAAGGAAATTGAGCAGAGACTATCTGCGATAAAAACAGAAATGAACATTGCGGGAGCGGATTTAAACGCTCTTAATGATGAGGTAGACAGCCTCGTAGCTGAACGCAGTGAATTGCTCGGAGCCATAGAAACAAGAAAAAACATCCTTGGAAAGATAGGGCAAGGAGAGTTCGGCGAAGGTCAGCCCGTGATTCCGCAGGAAGAAAAGAGAACATTTGATTTTTCAAGCCCTGAATACCGTTCGGCGTTTCTCAAACAGATAAGGAATCTCGAACTCAGCGATATTGAAAAGAGAGCTTTTTCAAGCTCGTCAAGCTCTGCCGGCGCCGTCATTCCGACAGCGACCGCCAACGAAATAATTAAGAAATTAAAGCAGCACGCCCCGTTGCTCGGCGAGATTACACTTCTTAATGTTGCAGGCAATGTTAAATTTGCCATTGAAAACGCAAAAGCGGACGCGGCTATACACACGGAAAATGCCGCTATAACCGCTGGAACGGATACTTTCACCACAATAACCCTCGGCGGTTACGAGATAGTGAAGCTGGTACAGATTTCCGAAACAGTAAAGACAATGTCTATTGACGCTTTTGAGGCGTGGCTTGCGGATATGATTGCAGAAAAGGTTGCGGAAAAAATCGGCGCATACCTAATAAGCGGCACCGGTTCGGACCAGCCTGCCGGAGTAAGCGTTGCTGCAACATGGGGAGAAGGAAACAGCATTACTGTTGGAAAGGCGGCTTCACTTACAACGGGAAATGTTTTGAGCCTTATAGGTTTACTTAACGGCGTTTACGATAAAAACGCTAAGTTTCTTATGAGCAAAAGAACCCTCTTTACCGATTTTATGCCGTTACAAGACAGCAGCAAAAACAATATTGTCGCCATAGAAGGCAAAAATTACTATATAGCAGGATACCCCGTACTTCTTGATGATAATGTGACTGTTCACGAAGCCTTTTTAGGTGACTTTAAGAAGATTGTAGGAAATCTCTCACAGAATATTACCATCAAAAGCGATTTCGATATTAATACAAACAGTTATAAGTATTTGGGTGTCGCTATGTTCGACTCTAAGGTGGCTGATTCCGACGCTTTCGTTAAGCTCGCAAAAGCTACATCGTAATTATGGATATAATCGAAACCGCAAAAAAGTCCCTTAGAATCACACATAACAACTTTGATGAAGAAATAGTCGATATGACGGACGCAGCTTTGGAAGATTTGCGAGCGGCAGGAATAGAAGCTACCGCTACCGGAAGCGCACTCGGTCGGCAGGCTGTTATACTTTATTGCAAATGGATGTATGACTTTATGGGAAAAGGCGAAGAATATCGGAAGGCATATGAGCGGCTCCGAAATTCAATGAGCACAGGGGGCGTTTATGACCTCGAAAAAGACGAAAATGTAAAGCCGTGGTCCTAATGAATGATATAGCGTATTTTATTACGGAAGAATACAAAAAAGACGATATCGGAAACGATATCGTCTCTCAAACCGAAAAACTTGTTTTTTGTGAAATATCAAGCGTAGGCGGTCAAGAGGTTTTAAAAGCCTCTCAATCAGGCATAAAACCCCAATGTCGAATAAAGCTGTGGAAATATGAATACGAAAATCAGCAGCTCATAAGGATAGGAGACGATTATTTTACCGTTTACCGTACATATGTCGACAAAGAAATGATTGAACTATATTTAGAAAGGCGTGTTGGTAAGCAATGAGCGAAACCGTGAGTCTTTCAGGTTTGGGAGAGGAAATAGTTAAAAGATTGCAGGAATTCTCTGCGGATGTCGAAGAAGAAGTAAAAAAAGCTACAGATGCATCGGCAAAAAGGGCTGTAGCTCTGCTTAAGGAAAAATCACCTAAAAAATCAGGGGCTTATGCTTCTGAGTGGCGGAGCTACAAGCCTAAGTCGGTGCAACATATGTATGAGCGGAATGTTTATAACAGGAAAAAATATCAGCTCACTCATCTGTTAGAGGACGGTCACGGACCCGGCGGAAAATCAAAAAAATCAGTTAGAGCAATTCCGCATATAAACCCTATCCGCGACCAAATTGCAAAGGAATTTGAACAAGCTGTCGTAAATGCGATAGAAAAATATCGATAAAGGAGGTTACAAATGAGTATAAAGGAATTTAAAGAAATTCTTGACGGGAGCGGAATACCGTTTAGTTACGACCATTGGGCCGGCTCGCAAATCTCCGAATTTCCGTACGGAGTTTACCGAACGGAAGAGGAAGAGCCCGTTTGCACGGACGGCGGCGTCGCGTTTTCGTTGCTCAATATAACCGTTTCTTTATGGACTAAAATAAAAGATTTATCAGCAGAGAGAAAACTTGAAGCGGCGTTATCTGCCGCCGATGTGTTTTTTCAGAAAAGCGGAACTTCGTACGAATACGAAGAAAACGCATATGTAACCACATATGAAATACAAATATAGGAGGAATATAAATGGCAGGAAATACCGCAGCCGCCACACCGGCGGTCAAAAACAGGTTTCATTCAAAGCTTAAAGCAATGTATTATGCACCGGCAACGATTACAGAGACCGCAGGAACCAAATCAATTACCTACGGCAAGCCTGTAAGGATGTTTGATGCAGTCGCTCTTTCACTTTCTAAAAAAGGCGACCTTATTGTCGTAAGAAGCGACGGCATGGAGGATGTAATCGGTTCGGATAATCAAGGATACGACGGAGAAGCCGAGCTTCTTCGTTTGCCTGAAAGCTTTGAAAAGGATTGTTTAAGCAGCACGGTAAACGCCGATGGCACGGTGGATGAATTTGAGAAAGACGATGCAAAGCCTTTTGCGCTTCTTTTTGAATTCTTAGGAGACAAAAAGAATGTCAGGCATTGTTTATATTGGTGCTATGCAAACCGTCCGAATGTAGAGGGAGATAATCCGGACAACAAAGAGCCGAAAAATGAAAAGACTACAATTTACGCTCGCCCTCGCCCCACCGACGGTAAAATAAAGACTAAAACCGGCGACAGTATAACGGACACGGTTTACAATGCGTGGTATACCGCAGTCCCGGATCAAACTTCATCAGGTAGTTAATATGTTAAAAACAATAAATATAGGAAGTAAAAAAGTAAAGATGAAAGCTTCGGCGGCAACGCCGAGGCTTTACCGTGATATACTCGGCAAAGATATATTCGCCGATTACGAAAAACTTCTCGATATAGAAAATACTTCCGGTTCCGAGCGGTGGAGCATTTTTGAAAATATAGCCTTTATTATGGCAAAACAAGCCGATGAAAATATACCCGACGATATAGTTAAATGGTTAGACAGTTTCGACGGCGTCCCATCGATTGCCGATGCCGTAGGCGACATTTTTGAGCTTTGGACCGGAAATTTAAAAACAAGTTCAGAATCTAAAAAAAAAGTAAATTAACCGTCCGAGAGTATAATACAGCAGTATTCCTCTTGCGTTGTTTGGAACTTGGTTTGTCTCTGTCCGAACTTGATTTGCTTACCGTAGGAATGGTGTACGATATGGCAATCGAAAAAGGAAATGATAGTTACGATTACCCTTTGCAAATGACACAAGAGGACTACGATGCATTTTAGGAGTTTTTTTATGAAACAGCAAATTAAAAACACGAAGAAAGACAAGAAGCCGTCCGTTTCTCCTCATCAACAGATGAAACAGGAATTAGATGCCTATAACAAAGAACACGGCACAAATTACAGTTGCGGCGAATACATAGCCTATATATGGCCGAAGCTCCATAGGGGGGGAAAAATAATGTATGAGGATAAAAAAGATATCTATCCTCGTATATGCTTCAAAAATCAAGAATTGACCGCCTTAAGGAAATGATAATTTCACAACCCGAACGGCAAAAGGAATTTCTTGCACAGATAAATGCGGCAAACGAATTGAGAGACACAATAGAAAAGAAAATTCAAGAAGTAGACGGCGGTACACTTACAGAGATTTTATATTGGAAATATGTATGTGGAAAATCTCTTTGGGAAATAAGCGAGTATATAAATTACTGTTTTAGGCATACCGAGCGATTACATTTAAAGGCTCTCGAAAAATTCAAATTATAATGAACGATTAATTTTAATTCAGCGTTCGCTTATGCGGGTGTTTTTTCAGATATAAAAATCATTTTTGCAGTCAACTGCAAGGAAAGGAGAGACTGTGACAAAAAAATTAAAGGGTATAATTGTAAAAATCGGCGGAGATACAAGCGGTTTGAGCAAGGCGCTTAAAGATATAGACAGTCAGCTTTATAATACTAAAAGCGATCTTAGAGATGTTCAAAAGCTTTTAAAACTCGATCCGACAAATACTGTTTTACTCAGTCAAAAGCAAGAGCTGCTTTCGAAATCCATTAAAACCACATCCGAACGGTTGAAAGAGCTGAAAGAAGCCGAAAAAGCCGCAAAAGCTGAATTTGAAAAGAAAAATATCAGCGAAAGTGAATACCAATCCTTACAGCGCGAAATCGTTAGGACAGAGCAATCTTTAAAATCGCTTGAAAAACAAGCCAAAACCGTTAATATTTCGCTTGAAAAAGTCGGCAGCACAACGAGCAGTGTCGGCAAAGCTCTTACAATAGGTATTACAACACCCGTTATAGCTGCGGGAGCGGCAATTTATAAGTATTCAAGTGACCTCACCGAAGCTGAGAACAAAACAAAAGAAGTATTTAAAAATATGTCTTCGGATGTTCTTGATTGGTCTCAAACTTCACTTGATAAAATGGGAATGGCGCGTTCTACGGCGCTTGATGCAGCATCTCTATACGGCGGTATGGCTACGGCTATGGGACTCACTCGTAAAAGCGCGACGGATATGTCGAAGTCACTCACCGAGCTTTCCGTAGACCTTGCAAGCTTTCATAACACATCCTTAGATCAAGCCTCAACCGCTTTGAAAAGTATATTCACAGGCGAGACGGAAACGCTTAAAAATTACGGTATAGTAATGACCGAAGCAAATCTCAAGGCATACGCTCTGTCACAGGGGATAAAAACAAATTACAGCGAAATGACACAAGCCGAAAAGGTGCAGCTAAGATATAACTTTGTTATGAATGCCAGTAAGGACGCCATTGGTGATTATGAGCGCAACTGCGGAGAAGCGGCGTCCCAAATGAAAAAACTGCCCGAAGCATCAAAAGAGCTCGCAACTTCGTTTAAAGAAAATGTCGAGCCTACAATAACCCCTATGATACAACGGCTTAACGAAGCAGTTGTATGGTTCGGAAAGCTTGACGATGGTACAAAAAACATTATTACGCGAGCCGCACTGATAACTGCCGCTGCCGGACCTGTTTTGACCGTGGGCGGGAAAATAATACAAGCCGTAAGCAAAACCCAAAAGGTGATTGAAACATTAAAGGCGGCGCATCTTTCAAAAAAGTCTGCAACCGCAGCCGACACACAAGCGCAGACTGCCTATGCAAGCTCACTTGATACTACGGCCGCCGCCGCAAACCGCGCAACCGCAAACCTTAATAAGATGGCGCTCGCTCAAAGAAACGCAAACGGCTCAACACTTTCGACAACCGCATACGGTGCAGATGCTTCTTTAAATTCAGGAACATTTAAAACCGCCCAAAAAAATTCTGCGTCTTCAAAATTAAAATTAATGGCAGGGAATTCAAGTTTATATTTGGCTCTTGCTGCCGCAACAATAGGTATAGGCGGTACAATCGTTCAAAAACGCATCAAAAAAGAATATGAGCTTATTGATAAAAAATACAAAAATATGATCGACGAAAGTAACAAGGCTTACGATTCGGAAATACAAAATCTTACTGATGAATATAACTCTTACGAAGATAAAATGAACAAAAAGAAATCTAAGGAAGAGAAATTCTACAGTGATAAAATAGCCAATTTAAAAAACGACCTAAAAGCTCAAAAAAACGCCATATCCGAAGAGCAAAAGCTTTACGAAAAAGCTCATAAAGAGCGGCTTTCACAGCTTGAAAAGGAAAAGCAGGCAAAGCTTGACTCTATATCCGCAAGTCAAGAAGCTCAAACCGCCGAACTGCAACAGCAAATAGACGCCTTAAATGCTTTAAACGAAGCGGATGAAGCGGCAACAAAAGAACAGGAAAACGCCGAAAAGCTTGCAGAGCTTAAGAAGTCTATTACATTTGCAAAAACATACGCCGAAAAAGTAGACGCGGAAAACGCGTACACCGCCGAAGTCAAAAGGCAGGAGCAAGAAAAAACAAAAGCGGCTCGAGAAAACCAAATTAAACAGCTTCAAAACAAAATGGAGCAAATAAAGAACGAGGCTTCCGCCCGCCAAGAACAAGTTAAATCCGAATACGATTCGGCGGTCGAACTTGAAAACAGCAAATATGAAATTGCCAAAGAAGGCTTTGAAAACAGGCTTTCGGCTCTTGATACTTATGTTGAAGATGAAACCGCACGTCTTGAAGCTTTGAGAGATAATGCGGTTTCGCTTATGCAAAGTGAAACCGACACTTATCTTGCCGAATTGCAAAAACGCATAGATGCGCAAGAGAAACTCAAAAAAGCCGCAGAAGAAGCCATTAAAACCCAACAAAAGGAAGATGAAAAAACAAAAGAAGAAAAATATGTTGCAAAGATAAAGGCCCGCGGCGTTTCGTGGTATGATAAAGACATTCCAAAATCGTGGTCGAGCAAAGCCGGTCACAATGCTTCCGGCACGAACGATTGGCGCGGAGGTCTTACCTATGTACATGAGCGGGGCGGGGAATTGATAAATCTTCCGCAGCACGCACAGATAATTCCTCACGATTTATCGGTGGAGTATATGAGAGAACTTGCCCGCGCAAAAACGGGCTCGCAAAACACCTACAACCAATACGGTGCACAACAGCAGGTTACCGTTTTGAAGGTTGGTGAAAAAACCGTTGCCGAGGTTATAGAGCCTTGCGTATCGGTGAAGATGTCAGACAGCATTTACAGAAGGAGGCGCTCAGGTGGATAACGATGAGTTCAAATACGGCAATATAGAATCTGGCGCATTTAATATTGTGTGCGGAACGGAAACACATTCGATACTGCCCGAGAAACGCAAATATGTGCAAGAGGTACCGGGACTTGACGGCGTGGTGGATTTCGGAATTTCGGGTTACAGTACACGGGTAATAACAAAACCGATATATTACACAGGCGCGTATTCCGATTTAAGAAAAAAGAGAGAGGAAATAATAGCTTGGCTTTGCAATGACGGGACACCCAAAAAGCTTATTTTCGGCAACGAACCCGACAGATATTATATGGCTAAAATTTATGCGGCACTTGAATTTAACAACACCTCAGATAGACATATAGGCGATATTCAGTTTGAGTGCAATCCGCCGTGGCAATATCTTTTGGACAGCACACTTTTAACGCCTGATGAAATTACATACATAAATTGTACCGCTAAAGACGGTCAATTTATTAAAGAATTTTCAGGGAGCGGTGCTATAAAGTTTTTTAATAAAGGTACTCAAAAGGTTAAGCCTGTAATAAAAATCATAGGTCGCGTCAAGTCAGGATTCACATTATCTTATGGAACAGCCAAGCTTAAAATAAACGCAGATACAGGCTTTGAGGGTGTGAAAATCGATTGCACAAAGGAGACCGCGACACGGATGTCAGACGGTAGCAGCCTGTATTCGAGTCTTGATTCGGCAAGCACCTTTTTCGAACTTTCTCCCGGTAAATGTATGATAAATGTTTCGGGCGGATCTCTCGGTGCCTACCCTGATTCTGTAACCGTCATAATAGAATTTAACGCTAAAATGTTAGGGTGATAAGATGGCAGGTAAAATAAAAGTATATGATAAAGATTTCAAGGCTTTGGGGAGCACCTCCGAAGCCTTTAATATTGCAAAAACAGAGGAATTGATGCGTGAATACACATTAAGCTTTTCCGTTGCTAACACAGACGGGATTTTCGATTACATTAATGAAAATTCTATATTTGAATATTCGGGTCAAAAATTTGATATATCAGGTATTGACGGCGATTCAGGCACAAACAACATAACACAGGTTACTGCCGAACATATTTCTTACCGTTTATCAAATTATACGCTGGTAAACGGATACAGTTTCGTGGGAACAGCTCGTCAATTAGCCGAGGATATTTTGAGGGAAGCCAAAACAGTAGACGGCACACCTGCATCTTCCGAGTTTACTTTGGGAACTGTAGTAAGTACCGATGTACTTAATTTTTCGCTTTCGGGTCAAACAAATGTAACAGCTCGCGAAGCGCTTATTGCAATGAAAGAATTGGGCGTAGAGGTTCAGTTTGACAATTTCACCGTAAATGTGCTTTATCAGGTCGGCACTGATTCAGGCATAGTATTTGAATATGGCAAAAACCTCACCGGCGTTAGGCGTACATGGCAACGCGATAATGGTTGGACTTACGACATAAATATTGCTGACCTTCAAAAAGCAAAGGGCTATACCGGCGAGAGCTACGGTCTCGGCGATAATATTACCGTAATCGATAAATTTGCAAAGCTTGAAATTAAACAACGCATAATTACTTACAAAGAATGTGACGACCCCACACAGAACAGCATAACTGTAGGTGTATTCATTCGTGATAATGCCTCACTTAGCGTAGAGACTGACCGTATCGCCAATGCCGCAAGCACCGTAGCCGGCGAAGCAAAAAGCAAAGCGGACACTTCGGTACAGCAAGGCGAGAAATACAGCAATGTCTCAATTACGCATAAAGACGGGTTTAAGTGTACAAATATAAGTGATACTCTTCGCGTTATGGTGAATGCAAATGACTGCTTTGTGGTTCAGGCTAAGAAAAACGGGCAGTGGGTTACGGTTACAAGCGCCGAACTTTGGGGAATAGTAACTTCACGGCTTACTACGCAGAATTCCAAAGATTATTATTACGCAACAATCGGTATGAACAACAACGGAAACCCCGGTTTGTTCTTAATGTGGAGGGACAAAGGCAACGAACCGGAAGAGCATTTCAGTGTATGGCCGACAGCTTCGGGAGACACGGTTATAGATTGTAAAGGCAATTTACGCATCAAATCTAAAACCGGCGGAAAGGTTGTTATAGAAAACCGCGAAGAAGACAGCCAAGGATTCAGCGGAAGTATATATCTCACCGAAAACGGCGGCGGTCTTGCTTTACTGAAATTTACAAACGGAATACTGAAAAGTATAGATTAAGGAGAGATATACCGTGGGACTTATAAAAATAACAAGCAGTATGACCGAAGCAGAACGCATAGCCGCTTATAACAGCAATATGCAATATCTTGAAAAGGATTTACCGTTAAAACACTTGCCGGTCGGAATTATAATATCCTTCGACACACCCGTAGACCCGAACAAGCTTTACGGCGGCAAATGGGAACGGATAAAAGGCAGATTTATATGGGGCATAGAGGACGGCGAACAGGCAGGCTGCACCAGCGGCGAAAAAACGCACATGCTAACTACTGATGAAATGCCAAGCCATAATCACTATGGATTCGCCACAGATGTGCACTCCACCACCCACGATACAAATACCGACAGGTATCCTTACGGAGCGTGGACGAAAGAATATAATGAAGTACATACAGGGAGTACTGGCGGAAATCAACCACACAACAATATGCCGCCTTATTACGGTGCGTGTACATGGCGCAGAGTGGCGTAAGGGAGGTGAGAAGATGCCTAAATACAGAATTTTCATTAGAGAATCGGCAAGCAAACATGTAATAGCAGAGTCCGACACAAAGGAAAAAGCAATTACCGGCATAAGAGAGAAATTTGAAAACGGCGAAATTACCCTCGACAAAGAAAACGATACATATTCGTTTGAAATGCAGGGAGACGAGATCAAAAGCGAAAACTAAAAAAGGAGAAGAGAATGGAAAACAATATTTTTTCTGCCGTTGTCTCGGAGAATAATATTTTAAGTGTCAACGGCTCGGCAGTGAGCGACAGCGTAAAATTTGTTAAAATACATTTTTCGTTTCCTAAGACTTGGGACGGGTTTACCAAAACGGTTGTGTTTAAAAACGGCGATACAAAATGCTCTGTAATACTCGATGAAAAGAGCGAGCTATGCATTGACGAAGATGAATGCTACATACCGCACGAGGTTATTAAAACGCCTATGCTCAGCTTTGCCGTATTCGGCATTTTTGAGGACAGCAAAGCAACTTCTTCGTGGGCGGCAATAAGAATAATAAAAGGCTGCGGTGAAAACGGAGACGCGCCGCTTGACCCTACGCCTACCGAATACGAGCAGCTTTTAAAAATTTCGGAAGAAACAAAGAAAATCGCTCAATCGGTTCGTGATGATGCTGACAACGGTGACTTTAAAGGTGAAAAAGGCGACACAGGCGCCAAAGGCGAAACCGGAGCCACCGGCGCAAAAGGTGCGACAGGAGCCAAGGGGGACAAGGGCGATAAAGGCGACGCTTTCACCTACGAGGATTTCACTGCCGAACAGCTCGCGGCGCTTAAGGGTGCTAAAGGGGATAAAGGCGAGAAAGGAGATAAGGGCGACACGGGGGATGTAAACACCCTGCAAATGAATACCGCCTGCGCCAACGCCCTCCGTGGTGCCGCTTCGGGTTCGTCCGTAAGACTTTCCGATATCTCCCCGAACGAGCATACACTCGGTGTCAAGGTGAGAAGTAAGAATTTAATACCTTATCCTTATGCCACTCAGAGTGGTACTACAATTAACGGTATCACTTGGACTCATTCGTCCGATGGAACTTTGATTGCTAATGGTACAGCAACGGAAAATTCTAATTTTGTAATCGTCAATATAAATAATGCCATACCGGTAACAGGTCAAAAAGTAACTTTAAGTGGGTGTCCCAAAGACGGTGGAACGAACAAATACGGCATATACTACTACGATACTGTCACAAGCCAATTTGATTACGGCCAAGGGGTAATCTTTATACCCAAAGGTAATGTTACTATATCCGCAAGAATTTTTAAAGGACAGACAGTAGATAATTTAGTTTTTAAACCCCAGCTTGAACTCGGCTCAACCGCTACCGCATACACCCCTTACATTTCAGATTTATCAACAGTTAATGCAACAAGATGTGGAAAGAACATATTAGAATATCCGTATGTTGAAACAACTTTAACAAGAAACGGATTAACATTTACAGATAACAAAGACGGTACTATTACAGTAAATGGTACTGCAACAGCAGATACGCAGTTTAGATTACAGGATACTGTCGCTTATCCTAATAATCCTAATCCTTTTAATTCTTTAATAGGTAAAAAAGTTTATATAAACGGTTCTCCTGAGGGTTCATCAAAAGATACTTATGCGATACAATGGGTAGCAGTAGGCACATACGGTAACGGTGTTATGACAGTTACAAAAAGTAGTTACTATAGATTTGCAATATTTGTTAAGTCGGGCATTACAGTAGAAAACCTTGTATTTAAACCTCAGATAGAACTCGGCATAACCGCTATTCCTTATGAACCATATCAAGGTCAAAGTTACACACCTGCCACCGATGGTACAGTGTCGGGCGTAAAAAGTCTTTACCCAACCACAACACTTATGACCGATACCGAGGGAGCAATTATCGAAGCAGAATACAGCAAAGATATAAACAAAGCCTTTGCCGAATTGCAGCAAGCAATAATAAGTTTGGGTGGCAACGTATGATAAAAATCTTGGAGGAACGATACAATGTTTAGTTTAAAAGAATTTGTTAAAACAGGCTTTTTAAGAGCGGTCGGGAAAATGTCGGATTATCAAATAATCCTTAACGCCGCAGGGTGGAACGAAAAGGGCGTACTTACTGAGGATGACCTTGCCGAGATACAGACCGCCATTGAAGCGCAACATCCGGCAGAAGACGAAATGACGCCGGATGAAAGCGAGGTGAAATAATGAACAGTACGGTAATAGTTTCGCTTGTATCTCTCACCGGAACGCTTATAGGCACGTTCGGAGGCATAATGGCGGCAAACCGCCTTACTACATATCGCCTTTCACAGCTTGAAAAAAAGGTTGAAAAGCACAACAGCGTAATGGAGCGCACATATAAGCTTGAGGGCAGAATGACCGAGGCGGAGCATGATATACGCGATATTAAAAACAAAATATAACGGAGGAAACAAAAATGTTTAAAGGAATTGATGTATCGGTATATCAGGGAGATATAGATTGGAGCAGAGTAAAACCGTATATAGATTTTGCGATACTGCGTATAGGTCTTGGAGACGATATACCGTCACAGGATGACGCAAAATTCGAACGCAATTATGCCGAGTGTGTAAGGCTCAGTATTCCGTTTGCGGTATACTTTTTCTCATATGCCGTCAATAAAGCAAAGGTACAGTCGGAGATAGCGCATATTAAAAGATTGCTCGAAGGCAAAACAATAAACGCACCCGTCTATATAGATGTTGAAAATACAAGAGGTCTTGACTGGCGTACAATTTCAAACGCAGATATGCTCAGCATTATGCAGGAGTTTAATACTCAGCTTAATGCGCTCAGCTATAAAATGGGTATTTATTCATCCCGTTCGGCGTTTTGGAACGAGAAAATGTCGGATCCGTGGTATGACAATGTAAGCAAGTGGGTAGCCGAATACGGAGACAAGGTAAACGATTTCAACCGTACATACGATATTTGGCAGCACACCTCAAAGGGTGCGATAGACGGCATAAACGGCAATGTTGATATGAATGTGATGTACAATAATGTATTTTCATTCGAACAGGCACCGTCGGTCAAATCAAACGAGCAGCTTGCCGATGAAGTCATAAACGGCAAGTGGGGGAACGGCGCCGACCGCAAAAACCGTCTTACCGCTGCAGGATATAACTATGAAGCGGTACAGGCGATTGTTAATGAAAGACTGGGGAAAAGCAATCTCAAATCTCTTGACGAAATTGCCCGAGAGGTTGTCCGCGGTAAATGGGGCAACGGTTCAGAAAGAGTTAAGAGGCTTACCGCTGCGGGCTACGACGCAAAAGCTGTACAGAGCAGAGTAAACGATTTGATGAAAAAGAGGTGAATAAAATGCCAAAGGCAAAGTTTTTGAAGTGGGCAAAAGCCGCCGGCGTCCGTGCGATTAAAACGGTAGCACAGACAGCCGCCGCGACAATCGGAACCTCGGCTATGATAAGCCAAGTCGATTGGAAGCTTGTGGTTTCTGCCGCACTTCTTTCCGGTTTGCTTTCGGTTCTTACCTCGGTCGGAGGTTTGCCGGAAGTAAAAGAAGATTAGAAAAACATAATAAATTAAGCAAAAAAGTATCGCCTATCGCAGGGTTTGAAACCTTACGGTAGGCGATTTATTTTTTCGTGTGAAATTTCGTGTGAAATTTTTGTTTTTTGTGTGCAATATTGGTATTGTTTTAGCAATATAAAAATATTTTCGAAAACGCTTGAAAGCCGCATAAATAAAAGAAAAGTCGCTATATAAGCGACTTTTCTTTTGGCGGAGTAGGAGAGACTCGAACTCTCGCGCCGGTTACCCGACCTACACCCTTAGCAGGGGTGCCTCGTCACCAACTTGAGTACTACTCCGGATGATGTGAATATTATATGGCGGAGAGGATGGGATTCGAACCCATGTGCCTTTTGGGCAAACGGTTTTCAAGACCGCCTCGTTATGACCGCTTCGATACCTCTCCGTTTTCACAAGACCTATATATTTTATCATACCGATTTACAAAAGTCAATAAAAAACTCTTATATAGCCCTAAATTTTATTTTTTATCGCTTTAAATAAAGAAAGCCGCCCGTAAGGACGGCTTTTTATGCTTGCTTAACCTATAAAATCAGTTGATAAATGCGTCGTGTACAACCTTAACGGCCTTGTCGGCGTATTCGGCGTCTATAAGCACGGAAATTTTAATTTCGCTTGTCGATATCATACGGATATTGATTCCGGCGTCGTAAAGCGCCTCGAACATCTTTGAAGCAACTCCGGGGTGGCTTTCCATACCTGCGCCCACAACCGAAATCTTAGCAATGGTTTCGTCCTTGGTAAGCTCCTTGTAATTAAGACTGTCCTTGAGAGCCGCCAATGAGTCCATAGCGGTTTTGGCGTCGCTTTTTGGAACGGAAAATGTTATATCCTTTGTGCTGTCTCTGCCGACGGACTGGAGAATTATGTCCACATTTATTTTTTGCTGTGCTAACTTGTTAAAGATTTTAAATGCAATTCCGGGAGTATCCTTAAGTCCCACAACCGATACGGTGGCTACATTGCAGTCCTTTGCTACTCCTCTTATTAATGTCTTTTCCATTTTTACAGTCTCCTTTACGATAGTTCCCGGTTTGTTTTCAAGGCTTGAAAGAACCTCAAGCTCAACATTGTATTTCTTTGCCATTTCAACCGAGCGGTTGTTCAGTACCTGCGCTCCCAAGGTTGCAAGCTCAAGCATTTCGTCATAGGTTATGGCGTCCATTTTCTTTGCGTTGCTTAACTTGCGCGGGTCGGCGGTGTAAACGCCGTCCACATCGGTATAGATCTGACACTTATCCGCATTCATCGAAGCGGCTATCGCAACCGCGCTTGTATCGGAGCCGCCCCGACCTAATGTTGTAATATCGTCATATTTATTTATTCCCTGGAAGCCTGCGACAATTACAATATTGCGTTTTGCTATTTCGTTGCGTATGCGCTCGGCATTAACCTTTTTTATTCTTGCAATGCCGTGGTTTGAATCGGTTGCAAAGCCTGCCTGCCAACCGAGCAGGGAAATAACGGGAAATCCGAGCTTTTCAATAGCCATCGCAAGCAGGGCTATGGATATTTGCTCGCCTGCGGACAAAAGCATATCAAGCTCGCGCTTGGAGGCGCCGTCCGGATTAATTTCGTTTGCCTTTTCTATCAAATCGTCGGTTGTGTCGCCCTGCGCTGACACAACTACGACAACGCTGTTACCCTTTTTATAATCGTCTATAATTATATTGGCGACATTGAAGACCCTTTCGGCATTTGCGACGGAGGAACCGCCGAATTTTTTTACGATTAATGACATTTGATTTACCCCCTGAGTCCTAATGTATGAAGAACCTTGACTGACTTTGCCGAGCTTATGCCCTTAAGCTTTTCTCTTGTAACGCTTTCGGGCTGATTTTCGGTAAGGAATGCTATATCGCCGCGATACTTGTTTTTAACGCAGGAAACGCCCGGAAAAGCGGCTTCAAACTGTTTTTCAAGCTCGCTGAAGCTGTCGGACGATATGCGCGCATAAAGCACGGTCGGCTCGTCCGCCGAGTTATCCACATAGTCCTTTTCGCCGTCTTCCCAAAACAGGTATTTGCGGTTTTCAAGATGCTTTACACAGTCGATAACATCCGCTGCGACAGCGCTTGCTGTGGCGTTTTTACCCGCGCCCTTGCCGTAGAACATAACATCGCCCGTTTGGTCGCCCGTAATCATAATTGCGTTGAATACGCCATTTACATCGGAAAGTATACAGTCACGGCTTACAAGCGTAGGTCTTACGGTTGCGGTTATCTTGCCGCCGTCAAGCCTTTTTGCGTGACCGATAAGCTTTACAACACAGTTGAAGCTTTCTGCCGACTCAACATCGTCAAGTGTAATATCGGTTATACCCTCTGTCGCTACCTGTTCGGGATAAACGTGCTTTCCGAAGCCCAGCGCGGCAAGTATGCATATTTTGCGGCAGGCGTCGTGACCCTCAATATCGGCGGCGGGATTTTTTTCGGCAAAGCCTTTTTTCTGCGCCAACGAAAGCGCGGTGTCAAAGTCCATATTGTCTACTATCATTTTATTTAAAATGTAGTTAGTTGTTCCGTTTAATATGCCGGAAATTTCGGTTATTTCGTTTGCGGCAAGGCATTGAGCCATAGGACGCAGAACGGGTATTCCGCCGCCTACGCTTGCCTCGAACAGAAAATTAACATTATTTTCTTCCGCAATCTTTAAAAGCTCGGCGCCCTTTGCGGCAACAAGCTCTTTATTTGAGGTGACGACGCTTTTGCCGGCGGAAAGACAGCTCTTTACAAAATCGTAAGCCGGATTTATGCCGCCCATAACCTCAACCACAACACGGACATCCTTATCGTTAAGAATATCGCTGAAATTTTTTGTAAATCTGTCGGAATACGAAAGTCCCTCAAATTCACGCAAATCGAGAATATATTTTACATTTACAGGGGTGTGAGAGCCCTTTGTTATGCGGTCCGAATGATACATAAGTATCTCGGCAACGCCCGAACCTACAACGCCGTGACCCATTATTGCTACATCAATCATTGTTTACCTCCGTCTATTCGTTTAACGGAAATTACTCCGTCTACCTTCGTAAGTCTATCAAGCAGTTCTTCGGGAGTAATATCCGCCGCCGCAAGGCTCACGGTTATCGCAACCGCGGCAGTGCCGTTTTCCGGAAGACCCTGATTAAGCGTAATTATATTCGCGCCGCACTTATAAAGAGCCGCGGTAAGAGCCGAAAAAACACCCGCCCTGTCTGACAGAACTGCGCTTAAATTCAGTGAGCTTACATTGCCTGCCGAATATTTGAAAACAAAATCCTTATACTTATAAAAGGCGCTTCTTGAAATCCCGGCCATTTTTGCCGCCTTTGCGGCGCTTGTGGCTTTTCCGAGGCTTAAAAGCTCCTTTGCGTAGATTACGCTTTCAAATACGGGGGGCAGAACCTTTGAATTTATAAGAAGGTATCTTTCAGTTTCCATATTGTCCTCCACACACGAACTGTTGTACTCTATTATAGTACACATTTTGCATTAAATCAACAAAAAAAGCCCATATTATACATAAATGTTGAAACTGTATAAAAGTTATCATACAGGAGGCTGTTACATTGGAACGAGAGGCAAGAAAAAACTTTTTAATCGATACGCTTTACTATTTCGTTATTGCGGCATTGACCTTACTTGTATGTAAATTTCTGCTTTCATACCTGCTCCCGTTTATAATAGGGGGGATAGCCGCTTTTGTTATGCAAAAGCCGGCGTTGTTTATTTCCAAAAGGTTAAAAATAAAGCGTTCGGTTTGCGCCGCCGTACTTACCGTTTTGCTTTTTGCGGTTTTGGCAGCGCTCCTGTTCCTATGCGGTGTAGGTACGGCTTCAGCCGCGGCAGGCTTTTCGGATGACATTACGGAAAAAGCGGGAACGGCGGCGGAGTATTTGGGACGGATGAAAAGGGGCTTTGACGGCTTTTTAAGCAATCTTCCGGCAGAGCTTACGGGAGCGGCGGACAGCTTTTATGACAATGCGCTGGGTAAATTTGCTTCGCTGATTACCTCTTTTGTCTCGAACACCGCCGGAAAAATAGTGAGCGGAGCTCCTAAAATTTTGCTTAGTGTTGTAATTTCCGCGGTATCGGGCTGTTATATAGCCGCCGATTATGTGGGACTTATGGGATTCTTGCACGGAGTTTTCGGCAAAAAGATTTGGAATAACGCTCTTAAAATCAAGGACATATTTATAAATAGCGTTTTAAAGCTTGTAAAGGGATATCTTATTTTAATGCTTATAACTCTTTTAGAGATTGTTGCGGGGCTTTCTCTTTTAAGGGTGAAATACGCGCCGATCATTGCGCTTATAATTTCAGTTGTGGATGTTCTGCCGGTGCTTGGTACGGGAACCGTTGTAATACCGTGGGGAATTATTGAGATTGTTTTGGGAAACGGAGCGAAGGCTGTCGGACTGTTTGTGCTGTATGCCGTTATAACGCTTGTAAGAAGCTTTGCGGAGCCGAAAATAATAGGAAATCAGATAGGTATTAATCCGCTGTTTACGCTTATTGCGATGTTTGTGGGTCTTAAAACTCTCGGATTTCTCGGAGTGCTGATTTTCCCCACGGTGCTTATAGTGACGGTTGAATACTATAAACAGCAAATGGACAAGGAAAAATAAAGCTATAACAAAACACTGCGCTTAGCATAGGATGTAGTATAAATATGTCTGTCCTAAACGGAGTGAAAGGAAATGAAGAAGTATATTATAACTACCGGTACGGTCACATACGCCATAAAAGGGCGTGACACGCTGAGAAGAAAAGGAATAAACGCAACAATAGAAAGAATAACTTCGGGTAAAGGCAGCGCCGGCTGCGGATACAGCATAATAATCGGCGGAAATTTAGACGAAGCCGTCGCTATTCTGCGTGACGCCGGAGTTAAAATTCTTGAAATTAACGAAAGAAATCAGTAAACGGGGCTGTTCGTTGGCTGAGGGCTGATAAGTAACGCTTCAAAACAAGATTTCGGATACAAGCAAAAACACCGGATAATGCTGCCGCATATCCGGTGTTTTTATCGGATTATTGCGCCTAAAGGCGCAGTTTTGAAGTATCACCTTTTTATCAGGTCTTTGTTCGGTTCTTTAAATTTGAATGAGGTGGGGAAATGATATATCTTGATAATGCGGCTACAACCGGAAGAAAGCCGCAGTCTGTTGTACGGGCGGTTAGGGACGCTCTTGAACGCTATTCGGCGAATCCCGGCAGGGGCGGACACACGCCTTCAATGAACGCTGCTTCGGCAGTATATTCGGTAAGGGAAAAGGTAGCGGATTTTTTCGGGGCGAACGGTCCCGAAAGTGTGGTTTTTACGCTTAACTGTACTCACAGTATAAATGCGGTAATTAAAGGTCTGCTTAAAAAGGGCGACCGTGTTGTTACTTCATCCCTTGAGCATAACGCCGTAATGCGTCCGCTTTTTAAGGTTGGGGCGGAGGTTGATATAGCCAAGGTGTCGCTTACGGACGATAACTTGACCTTAAGCGAGTTTGAAAGAAAAATAAGACCGGAAACAAAGCTTGTAATCTGTACGGGTGCTTCAAATGTTTTGGGCAAAGCGCTGCCGATTGCGAAAATAGGCGCCTGCTGTAAGGAAAGGGGAGTACCGTTTGCGGTGGATGCGGCGCAGACGGCTGGCGTGATACCCATAAATATGCGTGAAATGAATATAGATTATCTGTGTATTGCTTCGCATAAAGGGCTTTATGCGCCTATGGGAACGGGAATTTTAATATGCAATCGATATATAGAAAACACAATAATGGAGGGCGGAACGGGAACCAATTCGGCAGAACTTGTCCAGCCGGATTTTTTGCCCGAAAGACTTGAGAGCGGAACGGTGAATGTTCCCGGTATAATCGGAATATCCGCAGGCATAGATTATGTTAAGCGCCTCGGTATGCAAAGGGTCTATGCCCACGAGCTTGAGCTTACTCAAAAGCTTTGGTCGGCACTTTCCGAAATGCCGTTTGTAAGGCTTTATACACCGAAGCCGTACGCAGGAGGATATTTACCCGTGCTTTCGTTTAATGTAACGGGAAAAACAAGCGCCGAAACAGCGGAAATTCTTAATAAAAGCGGAATAGCCGTGCGTGCGGGACTTCACTGCGCTCCAACCGCCCACAGACAGATAGGAACCATAGATACAGGCACTGTAAGGGTATCTACCGCGGCGTTTAACACCGCCTACGATATTGCGACTGCGGCGTCCGTGATAAAAAATGTAAATTTTATTTAAATTATATGACATTTTCTATTGAACGAAAAAAGTATTTATGATAAAATATAGTGTATCTAAATATTTGCAAAGGAATGTTGAACCGTGAACAGCATATTTACCGCAATTTATGCATTTTGGAATCAAATATTATATGCTGTCGCAAGCATGAGGATACCGTTTGATATTATAGATATTCTCATAATGGCATATATAATCTACAAAGCCATAAGCTTTATGAGAGATACGAGAGCCGGTCAGCTTGCAAAGGGTCTTGCACTGCTTGTTCTTTTGTATTTTATCGCAAACTGGTGGAAGCTTGCCACGCTTAAATGGGTGCTTTCCCGTTTCGTTGATTATATCATTATAGCAATAGCTATTATCTTCCAGCCGGAACTCAGGCGTATACTTGAGCGTGTGGGTCATACCAAGCTTATGAACACCCAAAGCTCCGCTTATGACAGCGAGCCTATAGAGGACTGTATCGACAAGGTAAGCCGTGCCGCGGGACTTATGCAGGAAAGCAAAACGGGTGCGCTGGTGGTTTTTGAGCGCTCCACGCAGCTCGGCGAAATAATCGATACCGGTACGGTAATCAACGCCACGCCGTCGGTTCAGATGGTAAATAATATCTTCTTCCCGAAATCACCTCTTCATGACGGTGCGCTTATTATAAGGGACGGCAGGCTTTATGCCGCAGGCTGTATACTGCCGCTTACCCAAAGGGAGGATCTTTCAACACAGCTCGGAACACGCCACAGGGCGGCAATCGGTATGACCGAAAACTCGGATGCCGTGGTTCTTGTTGTGTCGGAGGAAACAGGTACGATTTCGATAGTTGTGAACGGACAGATAACACGGGGTTACAATGCCATTTCCGCCCGCGCGGAGCTGCGTAAATTACTGCTTGACGGTGAAAACGGCACTAATGACAATAAGCTTACGGCTGTTATTCACCGTATAAACCCGTTCGGAAAAACCAAAGGAAAGGACGCTGCGGAAAATGAAGCTCAAAATAAAAATTCCCGGTAAGCTTTCCTTTAGAAATCTTCTTTATAACAAACGGTTTACAATACCTTTTTCGGTCATCACTGCGTTTTGCCTGTGGCTTGTTATAATGATAAATCAAAACCCTGATGTTGACCGCACCTTTACGGATGTTCCGGTCACCATAAATCTTGAAAACACATTTGCCGCAACTAACAAGATGGAAATAATCGGAGATATTTCTTCGCAAAAATTCACGGTTACGGTCAAGGGACCTAACTATGTGGTTTCTGCATTAAAGTCAAACGACATATATGTTTACGCCTCCGCCGCCGCGATAGACGCGCCCGGCGAGTATCAGCTTGAGGTATCGGGCGCCAGAAACACGGCTGTTTCCGACTATGAGTTTATAAGCATATCTCCGTCTACCGTAACGGTAAATTTCGACTATGTGGACACAAAGGAATTTACTATTAAAGCGAAAGCAAACGGTGCTTCCGCCGCCGAGGGGCTTGTGGCGGAAACTGCGGTGGTAAGCGGAACCGAAAGCGATACCATCAGTATAAAGGGCCCGAGAACCGTTATAAACAAAATAGATTCGGTTGTGGCTTACGCCGATGTTAACGCAACGCTCGGCGAAAGCACAACTTACGACGCCGAGATACAGCTTTACGATGAAAACGGCGAAGCGATAGACGCGTCAAACCTTACGCTCAGTGAAACCGCCGTTAAGGTAACCGTGCCTATTTCAAAACGCAAAACCGTGCCTGTAATGGCAGATTTTTCAAATCTTCCGTCAGGCTTCTCAAAGGAAAGCATTGCCTATACAATAGACCACGATTCCGTAAATATAATCGGAACGCCTGAGGCCATTGATAAAATTAACAGCGTTACGCTTTCGGCAATAGACATTACCTCGGTATCTGTTTCGTCAAAAAACAGCTTTGATGTTTCGGCTAAACTGCCGGACGGCGTAAGAATACTCGATTCGATAGAGCATTTCACGGTTACGGTAAACACATCCTCTTATGCCGAAAGGACCTTTGCTGTGTCCGGCATTAAGTATACGGGTCTTTCTTCGGGACTCAGCGCGTCAAGCGACGCCGTGATACGGAATGTGAAAATTTGCGGACCGAAATCGGCACTTGCAAAGCTAACCGCCGACGCGCTTTATGCAGAGGTTGACCTTTCGGGCAAGGCCGCAGGAGAGCATACGGTGCTTGTGACCGTAAAATCGGACAGATACAATAATATCTGGCAGGTAGGCTCGTACAGCACGACCGTGAAAATAAAGTAAATACCTAAAATCTGAAATCTGTCATTTTCTTCACTTCGGCATAGTATGTAATGGGTGAAGAAAATGATATGGTATATACTTTCCGCAATTTGTATAATATTGGCTTTATTCGGACTGTCCGAGCTTTTGCATTTAATTAAGCTTCGTTTTGTTTCGGGCAAAAAGGCGGCGACATATTCGGTCTTGCTTTTGTCGGATAACGACCCCGACAGACAGATAGCCTATGCCGGCGAACAGCGGACATGGCTCGGAAAGGCTTATGCCGACCATATAATCGCCGTAAATTCGGGACTTTCCGCTTCGGACGATAGGCTGTGTCGGGAAACTGCCGATAAATATTGTATTGATTATTGCACCGCCGACAGACTGGGCGATGTTTTGAATGACTATATAGGGAATAACTGAAATTTCGGAGGTGTACCGTGCGGTGGGGGAAACAGCAGACAACAGTATGACCGAGCTCACCGGTACGGTTGAGAAAATTACTTATCGTAACGATACAAACTGTTATACCGTAGCGGAAGTGAGGTCGGGTAAGGAAACGGTGACCGTTGTCGGAACACTGCCTTATCTGAGCGAGGGTGACGCTGCGGTATTTTACGGCTCGTATATTATGCATCCGTCCTACGGCAGACAGCTTAAGGCCGAAAGCTTTGAAAGAAAAACACCGCAAAACGCGGCGGCTGTGTTAAGGTATCTTTCCTCGGGAGCCATAAAGGGAGTAGGACCGAGTACAGCACAGAGAATAGTTGAAAAATTCGGAGCCGAGTCGCTGGATATAATTCAAAATAAGCCCGAGGAATTAGCGACAATAAGAGGTATTTCGCTCTCAAAGGCGCTTGCGGTATCCGAGGAATACAACAAGCAGTACGGCGTAAGGGATATTGTTATGATGCTTTCAAAGTATCATATCTCGCCCGAACGATGTCTCGGTATTTTCAAGCGCTTCGGAACAAGGTCGGCGGAGCTTATAAAAACAAATCCATATATGCTTTGCGAGGAAGGTCTCGATTTTCATTTTGAGACTGCCGAGGAGATAGCCGAGGATTTAGCATTTGATAAAAAGAGCGACTTACGCATTTGCGCCGGAATTGAATACATACTGCGTAAAAACCTTGCTAACGGGCATACCTGCCTTCCTAAGGAAAAGCTTTCCGAGGTTGCGGTAAAACTGCTTGAATGTGACGGAGGTACGGTTGAAAGCTGTGTAGAAAGGCTTATTTCCTCTTTCAGGCTAAATGTAAAAAGCGTAAACGGTACTGAGTATCTGTTTATACCTACATATTATTCGGCGGAGGAACATATAGCCGCAAGGCTTACGGCGGTAAAGAAATATATCGACAGAAAGGTTACCGTCGATAAGCTTGAAATAGAGAATGTGGAGCGAAAGCTCGGAATAGTGTTTGAGGATTTACAGCGTCAGGCTATATTCGAAGCGTTTGAAAGCGGTATACTCATTCTTACGGGCGGACCCGGCACGGGCAAAACCACCACACTTAACGCAATAATAAAGCTTTTTGAAAACAGAGAGCTTGACATAGAGCTTGCGGCGCCCACGGGCAGAGCGGCAAAGCGAATGACCGAGCTTACGGGCAAAGAGGCAAAGACTATACACCGTCTTTTAGAGGTTGAGTGGACAAACGAGGACAAGCCGCAATTTGCGCGCAACGAAAAAAATCCTCTTTCCTGTGAGGTAATTATAATCGACGAGGCATCTATGATAGACGCAGTGCTGTTTGATAATCTCTTAAAGGCGTTAAGGCTTTCCTGCCGTATTATTCTGGTAGGGGATTCGGATCAGCTCCCGTCGATAGGCGCGGGCAATGTGCTTAACGATATACTTTCCTCGGAGCTTTTTCCGTCCATAAGACTTAAAAAGGTGTTCAGACAGGCAAGCCAAAGTAAGATAATAACAAATGCTCACGCTATTATTAACGGTGAAAACCCTGATTTTTCCAAAAAGGATTCGGATTGTTTCTTCCTTAAAAGATATGACAGCGCCTCTGTCTGCAATACCGTGCTTGAGCTTGTAAAGGACAGGCTTCCTGCCGCATACGGCTTTGACCCCATCGGGGATATTCAGGTTTTGTGTCCGTCAAGAATGCTCGCTGCGGGAACTGTAAATCTTAACAATCTGCTTCAAAACTCTGTAAATCCCAAAACTCATAATATGCCGCAATTAAGCTATAAGGGCATTTATTTCCGTGTGGGCGATAAGGTTATGCAGATAAAGAATAACTATGATATACAGTATAAGCGTGATAACGGCGAATACGGTACGGGTGTATTTAACGGAGATGTCGGCTTTATTTGCGATATAGATGTAAGGGGCGGAATACTTAAGGTCAGGTATGACGACAGGGTCGTTACATATTATAACGAAGAAATAGGACAACTGGAACTGGCTTACGCTGTAACGGTGCATAAAAGTCAGGGCAGTGAATACGACTGTGTTGTCTTGCCGCTTTTTGATGTGCCTGCAAAGCTTAAATACAGAAATCTGCTTTATACTGCCGTTACCCGCGCTAAAAAACTGCTTGTTGCGGTGGGAAATGAGGAAATATGGCTTCAAATGGCGGCAAACAATAAAAAAACGCTCCGTTATACTATGCTTAAGCAATTTTTGAAGGAAGACGGCTTTAATGAAACAGCTTATTAAAACCGTTATAGACGCATTTCAGCCGACAAGATGTGTTTCGTGCGGCGAAATAACGGATGACGGCGAATTCTTATGTGATTATTGCTCCGAAATGCTAAAGCCGATAGATCCGCTTAAAAGATGTAAAAGGTGCGGACTTACAAAGGATAAATGCGTCTGTAAATACAGAATTTACATCTTTGACGGATGCATAGCTCCCTTTGTGAACGACGGTATAGCGCAGGATATTACATATGCCTTTAAATTTCACAGAAAGTTCACCGCCGCCGACTTTTTGGCGGGGCAAATGGCGCTTTGCATTAAAAACGAATACAGAAATGTAAGGTTCGACTGCATCACCTGCGTGCCTATGCATAAAGCACAGCTGCGTAAAAGAGGCTTTAACCAAAGTAAGGTTTTAGCGCAGAAAATTTCGGGTATCATCGGTGTTCCGTATTGCGATTTACTTGTGTGCTCCGGCAGAAATCACTCACAGCATAAAATAAAGGATATTAAAAAACGCTTTCAGAATGTAAAAGGAAAATATAAAGCGATAAAACCCGTCAAAAGCCGCACGGTTTTGATTATTGACGATATTATGACAAGCGGAGCTACGCTTGACGAATGCGCCGGAATACTTCTGCGCGCGGGAGCGGACAGAATATACTGTGCCACGGCTTTACGAACCGAAATGAAAGATAAAAAGAAAAAAAGCGAGGAAAATCATGGCAACTGATATAGGTATAGATTTAGGATCTTCAAAAACCGTAATATTTTCAAGCTCTAAGGTGGTTCTCGAGCTGCCGAATGTCGTAACGGTGGACAGCGAGACATGGGAGCCTGTCTATTTCGGCGAAAAGGCAAAGCAAACAATAGGAAGAACGCCCGACAGTCTTGAATGTGTTTTCCCGATAGAGCACGGCGTTATTTCTGACTACGATATTGCCGAGATAATGCTTAAAAACTATATGCAGCAGGCATTCGGCAATAAGATATTAAGGCCGAGAATAATGGCGACTCTGCCTGCGGGTCTTACCGAGCTCCAGCATCATTCGCTTTCGAATGTTATGGAGTCTGCCGGCGGCCGCAATGTTTCGGTAATTGAGGGGCCGCTTGCGGTGGCGTTCGGACTGGGTCTTGACTTTTCGAAGCCGAGGGGCAGTCTTATTGTCGATATAGGAGCAGGTACTACCGATATTGCCGTCATTTCAATGGGCGGAATTGCCGTTTGCGAATCATTCAAAACCGCTTCAAACGACCTTGATAACCAGATAATACGGTATATCCGTAAGGAGTATAATGTGGAGATAGGACCGCTTACCGCCGAAATGATTAAAATTAAGGTAGGCGCCGCAGTTAAGAGAGATATAGAGGTTGCCATTGTGGCAAAGGGAAGAAATGTCTTTTCGGGACTGCCCGAAAGCTTCGAAATCTCTTCGGGCGAGGTTTACGACGCAATAATTGACACGGTTGATGTTATCTGTAATGCAATAAGACAGGTTTTAAACCGTACCGATCCCGACCTTGTGGCGGATATAATAGAAGACGGTTTAAACCTTACGGGCGGCGGCTCACAGCTTTCGGGTTTTGCCGAAAAGCTGAAGGACTATCTCGGTATCGAGGTTCATCAGCTTGAAGACCCGTCACACAGCGTGGTAAAGGGCGCCGCCGTTGCGCTTAAAAATCCCGAACTGCTTAAAAATGTGGATTATCAGATGCGTTCTATCAAGGAACTTGCGGTGGAATAGGATTTTAACTGTTTAAAGCTTTAAATTATTAAAGAAATTTTATTTATTCCCTTGACAAAGCGGAGAAAATAATGTAAAATAAAGAAAATCAGCAAAAAATGAGGGTGGACAGAATGTTTGGTTATTCAACTTATCGATTTTATTATTTTATAACGGACTGCCTGTACGCCTGTAAAGCTTAAAAAGCTTTTAATAATCGTACGGACAGCCCGCAATCGTTCATGCTTATTTTATGAACGCATTGCGGGCTTTGTTTTTGAAAGATACGGTGACTTTTTATGAACGAAAAAATGATAGAGCTCGGTAAAAAGCGTTCTGTTATCAGGGAGCTGTTCGAGTACGGCAAGAAAAGAAAAGCTCTGATAGGTGCGGAGAATGTTTTTGATTTCAGTATAGGCAATCCGAGTGTGCCGACTCCGAAAGCGGTAACCGACGCTATGGAACGCCTGATAAGGGAAACTGAGCCTGTTGCCCTGCACGGCTATACATCCGCTCAGGGAGACCTTAAGGTGCGAAAAAGCATTGCTGACAGTATTGAAAAAAGATTTGGGGTAAAAGCCAACCCAGAGCTTATTTATATGACCTGCGGCGCCGCGGCGTCGCTTACCGTAACGCTTAACGCCCTTACTGTCGCAGGCGATGAGGTAATAGTTCCGTCTCCGTTTTTCCCCGAATATAAGGTCTTTACGGAAAATGCAGGCGCAAGGCTTGTAAGCGTGCCTTTAAGCGAGCCTGATTTTCAGCTTGATATTGACAAAATAGCAAAAGCAATTACCGATAAAACAAGAGCTGTAATAATTAATTCGCCCAATAATCCTACGGGAGCGGTATTTTCGGCTGACGGTATAAAAGAGTTGGCGCGGCTGCTTAACAAAAAGCAGGCGGAATACAAAAAGGATATTTACATAATTTCCGATGAACCGTACCGTGAGCTTACCTACGGTGCGGAGGTTCCGTATATACCGAAGTTTTACGACAACACGGTCGTTTGCTATTCTTACAGTAAATCGCTGTCACTGCCGGGTGAGAGAATAGGATACATATTTATCCCGAGCACGGCAAATAACAGCGGAGATATATATGCCGCTGTCTGCGGAGCGGGCAGGGCGCTCGGATTTGTCTGCGCTCCGAGCCTTTTGCAGTATACCGTCGGCGAATGTGTAGATGCCGCACCCGACCTTACGGTCTACAAAAAGAACCGAGACCTGCTGTACGGCGCCCTTACCGATTACGGTTACGCGGCAGTACCGCCCGACGGAGCGTTTTACCTATTTGTAAAATCGCCTGAGCCTGACGCGGCGGCATTTTGCGAAAGAGCAAAAAAATATGAATTGCTGTTGGTGCCGTCGGATGATTTCGGCTGTACGGGCTATGTAAGAATATCCTACTGCGTTTCCACAGAGCAAATAGAAAAATCACTGCCGGCGTTTAAGGCGCTGATAGAGGAGTATAAATAAATGACAGACCTTGAAAAAGCAAGACTTGAAATTAACGATATTGACAAGCAAATGGCACAGCTTTTTGAAAAAAGAATGTCTGCCGTAAGGCTGGTGGCAGAGTACAAAAGGCTGAACGGAGTGCGTGTTACCGACTCCGCGAGAGAGGCAGAGGTGATAAAGCGCAATTCCGCGCTTGTTAAGGATGAGGCTTTAAAACCGTATTTCATAAGCTTTTTGCAGAATAATATGGAGGTCTCAAAGGCTTATCAGCACAGACTTCTTGAGGGAATGAGAGTAGCGTACAGCGGTGTTGAGGGCGCGTTTGCGAACATTGCGGCAAACCGTGTTTTTCCGGACGCCGCCGCCGTTGCGTACAAGGATTTCAAAACGGCTTACAAATCGGTTGAAAACGGAGAATGCGACTGCGTTATTCTCCCGATAGAAAACAGCTATAACGGCGATGTCGGTCAGGTTATGGATCTGACATTTTTCGGCTCGCTTTATATAAACGGAATATACGATATTGAGGTCGTGCAGAATTTGCTTGCGGTAAAGGGTACTACTATGGATGAGGTAAAAGAGGTAATAAGCCATCCGCAGGCTCTCGGTCAGTGCGCAGAATATATAAGACGGCACGGCTTTAAGCCGACAGAGGCAGTGAACACCGCAGTTGCGGCAAAGCAGGTGGCGGAGTCGGGCAGACACGATATTGCGGCAATCGGCAGTGACGAGGCGGCAAAAAAATTCGGTCTTAAAAAGCTTGAGGCGCACATAAATTCAAGCGGAAACAACACCACAAGGTTTGCGGTATTTTCAAAGGCGGCAAAAGCTCCGTCCAAAACCGACAATCAGTTTATTCTCCTTTTTACCGTGCCTAACGAGGCAGGTCTTTTGGGTCAGGCAATTGAGGTAATCGGAAAATACGGCTTTAACCTGCGCGCTCTTAAATCAAGACCTACAAAGGAGCTTATATGGAGCTATTATTTCTATGCCGAGGGCGAGGGTAATATAAACAGCGACAACGGCAGGGAAATGCTTAAGGAGCTGAAAAACAAATGCAGCACGGTACGGGTTGCGGGAAGCTTCGAAAAGGAAATAGTATTAAAGGGTGAGGAAGAATGATTATTCCCGTTAAAACCGCGGCAGGCGGCTATGATATAATCCTCGAACGGGGAGCGCATAAGCGTGCGGACAGATATTTAAAGCTTGACCGCAAGGCGCTTGTGGTTACGGATGACGGCGTTCCGCCCGAATATGCAAAAACCGTTGCGGAAATGTGTAAGGCTTCATTTATTGTAACATTGCCGCAGGGTGAAAAAACCAAAAGCCTTGACAGCTATAAACTCCTTCTTTCGGAAATGGTGAAAAACGATTTTACAAGGAGCGACTGCGTTGTTGCGGTAGGCGGCGGCGTGGTGGGCGACCTTGCGGGTTTTGTTGCGGCAAGCTATATGAGGGGCGTTGATTTTTATAATATACCGACAACCGTGCTGTCGCAGGTTGACTCCTCAATAGGCGGAAAGGTTGCGGTCGATTTCTATGGATATAAAAACATTGTAGGAGCTTTTTATCCTCCGAAAACGGTAATAATAGACCCGGATATGTTGAAAACCCTGCCCGACAGGCAGATTTCAAACGGTCTTGCCGAGTCGGTCAAAATGTCGCTTACATCGGATAAAGAACTGTTCGAGTTATTCGAAAACGGCGATATAACGGCAAATATCGATAAAATTATCGAGGGTTCGCTTAAAATCAAGCGTTATGTGGTGGAAAAGGACGAAAAAGAGGGCGGACTGCGTAAAATACTTAATTTCGGTCATACCCTTGCCCACGCGATAGAAAGCGAAAATGCGATGGAAAAGCTTTATCACGGCGAGTGCGTTGCGCTCGGTATGATACCGATGTGCTCGGATGCCGTAAGACCAAGGCTTATTTCGGTGCTTAAAAAGCTTAATTTACCCACAAAAACAGAAACCGACGCCGAAACTATCATAAACGCAATGAAGCATGACAAAAAAATGTCGGGCGATAAAATTACGGTAATTTTCGTACCCGAGGTAGGCAGCTATGAAATGAGGGAAATGCTGTTTTCCGAATTCGAAAAGCAGATAAGGAGTGCGCTTTAATGAAAAACAGTATGGGAAGCTCCGTTATACTTACTATTTTCGGCGAAAGCCACGGAAACGGTATCGGCGCCGTTCTTGACGGGTTGGCGCCTGGAATTGAGGTTGACGAGGAATTTATACGCTCGCAGCTTTCGCTCCGCCGTCCCGTAGGCGCTATATCAACGCCGAGAAAGGAACAGGACAATTTTGTTATCGAAAGCGGTGTATTTAACGGAAAAACCACAGGTACGCCTGTCTGTATTGTAATACCGAACGAAAATACACGCTCCGCCGATTACGGGGCTATTCGCTCAAAGGCACGCCCCGGTCACGCCGACTATACCGCTTACTGCAAATACCACGGCTTTGAGGATTACAGAGGCGGCGGTCACTTCAGCGGAAGAATAACTGCGGGAATAGTTGCGGCGGGAGCTATTGCGATTTCGGCGCTTAAGAAAAAAAATATATACATCGGAACACACATAAAAAGGCTCGCGGGTGTAAGCGACCGTGATTTCGGCGATTACGCTTTGGATATAAGCCTGCTTTCAAAAACGGAGTTTGCCGTTCTTGACAGTGCGGCAGGCGAAAAAATGAAGGACAGAATACTTGCGGCAAAGGATGTCGGAGACAGCGTGGGGGGCGTGCTTGAAACGGCGGTTACGGGACTCCCGTCAGGCGTAGGTGAGCCGTGGTTTGACGGTGTGGAAAACATACTTTCCCGTGCTTTATTTGCCGTTCCTGCGGTAAAAGGCGTGGAATTCGGCGGCGGCTTTGCACTTTCCGATTTAACAGGGAGCGAGGCTAACGACCCGTTTTACACCGAAAACGGCATTACGGCTACCGTGACAAACAACAACGGAGGAATAAACGGCGGCATTACAAACGGTATGCCCGTGATCTTCCGCTGTGCCGTCAAGCCCACCCCCACTATTCACAAGCCGCAGAAGACGGTGGATTTTATAAAGAATGAAAATGTAACGCTTACGGCAGGCGGCAGGCACGATCCGTGCATTGTGCACAGGGCAAGGGTCGTAATAGACAGCATTACCGCAATAGCGCTTTGCGATATGCTTTGCGGACGATTCGGAACCGATTGGTTGGGTGAATAATGGAATACGGTTGTATAGGTAAAAAGCTTACTCACAGCTTTTCTAAAATAATACATAATAAGCTGGCAGACTATGAATACGAGCTTTGCGAAATACCCGAAAATGAGCTTGCGGATTTTATGACAAGGGCGGATTTTAAGGCGATCAATGTTACCATTCCGTACAAACAGGCGGTAATTCCGTTTCTTCACAGCATAAGCGATACGGCGAAAAGAATAGGCGCTGTCAACACCGTTGTAAATAAAAACGGCAGACTTTACGGCTATAATACGGATTTTTCGGGCATGCGTGCGCTGATACTCCGTCAGGGCGTTTCGTTAAAGGGTAAAAAGGTGCTTATATTAGGCTCCGGCGGCACATCAAAAACGGCGTATGCCGTTGCAGAAAATTTGGGAGCCGCCGAGGTTTACAGGGTCTCCCGAAGCGGCAACGACGGAGCGATCACATATGAAGAGGCTTACAAAAGACATTCAGACACACAGGCAATCATCAACACGACGCCATGCGGAATGTACCCGGCTATCGGTGCGTCGGCAGTGGATACCGAGCGTTTCCCTGACCTTTCAAGCGTTACTGACGCCGTGTACAATCCGCTTTCAAGCGCACTTGTTGTAAGCGCTCGTGAAAAGGGAATAAATGCGGTCGGCGGTCTTTATATGCTTGTGGCACAGGCGGCGTTTGCGGCGGAAAAATTTATAGATATTTCCGTTCCCGAAGAAAAGACGGAAGAAATTTACCGCGGTATTTTAATTCAAAAAAAGAATATCGTGCTTATAGGTATGCCGGGTTGCGGCAAAACAACAATAGGCAAACGGCTGGCGGCAGAGCTTGGTAAAAAATTTATCGATACCGACAGTGAAATAATAAAGGAAATAAATATGCCCATATCCGATTATTTCGCAAGGTTCGGCGAAGAAAGCTTCAGACGGCTTGAATCGGAGGTTATAAAGCGAATATCGGCAGAGCAGTCCGCTGTTACGGCGACCGGCGGCGGCGCGGTTTTGAACCGTGAAAATATCCGTCTTTTAAAGGAAAACGGAACTGTCGTTTTTATCGACAGACCGATAGAAAAGCTTGTAACCTCATCTGACAGACCGCTTTCCTCTGACCGTGAAATGTTAAAGAAAAGATATGATGAGAGATATGGCTTGTATTGCTCCTCGGCGGATAAAAAGATAAATGCGGTCGATGAATTAGAGCTTAATGTAAAAGCAATCAAAGAGGTTTTTTTGAATGAAATTACTTGTAATTAACGGACCCAATATCAATATGCTCGGGATAAGAGAACCCGGAATTTACGGAAAAGAAAGCTTTAAGACCTTGTGTGATACGGTAGAGCGGCACGCCGCAGAAAACGGACATACGGTTAAGCTGTTTCAATCCAACCACGAGGGCAATCTTGTAGATGAAATTCAGGCGGCTTACGGAAATTTTGACGGTATTGTAATAAATCCGGGAGCGTATACCCACACAAGCATAGCTTTGCTTGACGCGGTAAAGGCAGTGTCTATACCGACGGTTGAGGTACATATTTCCGATGTATCACGGCGTGAGGATTTCAGGCAGATAAGCTATATCAGAAGTGCCTGCGTTAAAACAATATGCGGTCACGGCATAGCGGGATATACCGAGGCAATGGACTTTTTGGCAAAGGAATACGGAGAGAAATAATGACGGTAACAATAGAAAAGGGTAAGGCGTTCGGCAGGGTTGCCGCGCCGCCCTCAAAAAGCGTTTCGCACAGGTATCTTTTGTGCGGCGCGCTGTCGGGGCAAAGCGTTATAAACAACATTACCTTTTCGGAGGATATAAAGGCAACTCTCGGCTGTCTTGAAAATCTCGGAGCTGTAACGGAAATATGCGGAGACAGCGTTAGGATAGGCGGAATCTCACCGGACGGCGGCATTAAAAGCAACAGGCTTTTTTGCAACGAATCTGGCAGTACCTTAAGGTTTATGATACCGATTTGTCTGCTGTTCGGAAGGGAAATAACGCTTTACGGAACAAAAAGGCTTCTAAGCCGCTCGCTTGCGGTCTATAAGGAGCTGTGCGAGTCACAGGGAATAAAATTCAGTCAGAACGAGGACAGCGTTACCGTATGCGGCAGGCTGTCACACGGTAAATATTCCGTAAGAGGGGATATTTCAAGCCAGTTTATTTCGGGACTTATGTTTTCACTGCCGCTTTTAAATGGCGACAGTACGATTGATATAATCGGTACGCTTGAAAGCGGCTCATATTTAAATATGACCGTAAAGGCGCTTGCGGACTTCGGCGTCCGTATAAGCCGAACGGACGAGCATACATTTTTTATTAAAGGAAATCAAGCGTATAAATCAAGAGAGCTGAGCGTTGAGGGTGATTGCTCAAACGCCGCCTTTTTCGAGGCGCTCAACTCAATGGGCGGAAATGTTGCGGTTACGGGACTTAATAAGTATACTTGCCAGGGCGATTCGGTGTACAAAAAGCTTTTCGGCAAGCTGGTAAGAGGGTTTGCGGAAATAGATGTTTCGGACTGTCCCGATTTAGCTCCCGTTCTTATGGCGGCGGCCGCGGCGAACAACGGCGTTAAGCTTACGGGCACGCACAGGCTTAAAATAAAGGAAAGCGACAGGGGAGCCGCAATGGCGGCGGAGCTTAAAAAATTCGGGTGTCACACAGAGCTTGCGGAAAACGAAATCACCGTTCATCCGTGTACGCTTAACAGACCCGAAATAATGCTTGAAGGTCACAACGATCACAGAATAGTAATGGCTCTCTCGCTTCTTTGCAGTATTACGGGCGGAAGCATATACGGGGCGGAAGCGGTGGCTAAAAGCTTTCCCGATTTTTTTGAAAGACTTTCGACTCTCGGCATAAAGGTAGTAAAACAATGAAATTAACAAAAGAAATGAACATACTTATTGTGGGTCTCGGACTTTTGGGCGGCAGCTATGCCGAAGCGCTTACAAGGGCGGGTTTTAAGGTAAACGCCATAACAAAAGAACAGTCCTCGGTTGATTTTGCGCTTAAAAAGGGCATAATCGCATACGGTACAACAAAGGTGGATAAGGAGCTTATAGGCAGTGCGGAGCTTGTGATATTTGCGCTGTATCCGCACATATTTACCGAATGGATAGATAAATACCAGCAGTATTTAAAACCCGGCGCTGTAATAACCGATGTTACCGGCGTAAAGGGTTGTATAGTTGATAAGATACAGTCGGTATTAAGACCCGATGTGGAGTTTATCGCCGCTCATCCGATGGCGGGAAGAGAGGTATGCGGCGTTGAAAACAGCAGTGCGGAAATATTTAAGGGCGCTAACTACATAGTGGTTCCCACCGAAAAAAACACTGCGGGAGCGGTTGAGCTTTGCCGTGACTTGGGCGAAAAGCTCGGCTTTCATCAGGTGGCAGAGCTTTCTGTTGAAATGCATGATGAAATGATAGCTTTCCTGTCACAGCTGACCCACTGTATTGCGGTCACGCTTATGTGCTGTAACAATACCCCCGACCTTGAATACTATACGGGCGACTCGTTCCGTGACCTTACAAGGATAGCGAGAATAAACGACGAAATGTGGAGCGAGCTTTTTCTTGACAACCGTGACGCTCTGCTTAATGAAATGAGAAGCTTTAAAACCACATTTGACGAGCTTATGGAAAAAATCGAGTCGGGCGACAGGGAAGGCATCAGGGCTATGATGAGACTTTCGACCGAGCGCAGAAAGCGCTTTAACAAGCATTTATAAGAGGTATGTATTATGAATATGAAATTTTTAAGAAAGCTGCCCATTCCGCAGCAGATAAAGACTCGTTATCCCGTAACAGATAGGGACGCGGCGATAAAAGCGGAGAGAGACGCTGAGCTTAAAAGGATATTTTCGGGAGAATCGGATAAGTTCATCCTTGTAATAGGGCCCTGCTCTGCCGACAGCCGAGAGCCTGTGCTTGATTATATATCAAGGCTTAAAAAGGTACAGGAAGAGGTAAAGGATAAAATCCTGATAGTACCGAGAATTTACACAAATAAGCCCAGAACAACCGGAGATGGATACAAGGGCATGCTTCATCAGCCGAATCCCGACGGTACGCCCGATATGCTCAAGGGTATAGTGGCAATAAGAGAACTGCATATGGCGGCTCTGCACGATTACGGCTTTTCCTGCGCGGACGAAATGCTTTACCCGGATAACCACCGTTACCTTTCCGATTTGCTTTCTTATGTAGCAATAGGCGCCCGTTCGGTTGAAAACCAACAGCACAGGCTTACCGCAAGCGGACTTGACATACCCGTGGGTATGAAAAATCCGACAGGCGGCGACCTTACCATTATGATGAACTCCATAACCGCGGCACAGCATAAGCACACATTCATATACAGAGGATGGGAGGTCGTAAGCGACGGCAACCCCTATGCTCACGCTATACTCAGAGGCTATATAGATTTTGCGGGGAAAAATGTGTCAAATTATCATTATGAGGACCTTGTAAAGCTTTATGAGCTTTACGCCTCCACTAAGCTTGTCAATCCTGCGGTTATAGTTGATACAAACCACGCAAATTCGGGAAAGCAGTATCTTGAACAGATAAGAATCGCAAAGGATGTTGTTTACAGTTGCAACCACAACAAGGATATCCGCTCAATGGTAAAGGGGCTTATGATTGAAAGCTACATAGAGGATGGTTCGCAGAAGATCGGCGAGCATATCTACGGTAAATCAATCACCGACCCATGCCTTGGTTGGGAAAAATCCGAAAAGCTTATATATAAAATTGCCGATACATTAAAATAAGGCATTTACAAATGACACCTTCCGTATTAGAATAGATAGGTACAAAATACGGAGGGTGTCTTTTTATAATTATGAATAACAGTATTAACGCATCAAAATTTTTAAAGCTCCAAAAGGATTTTTTCGGGGCGTGCGACAGCTGCGCCGAAGCGGCGGCAAGGCGTTCGGGAATAACAAAGGACGAGGTCAGAGCGCTTGTGTATATTTTCGAAATGCCCGAGCATAAGGCGAAGCTTGATAAGGTGAATTCTGTCTGCTGCGGGGATGTAACGGCAAAGCTTACCGAAAATAAGCTTGCCGAGATTTCGGGCGGAGAAATTCTCCTTACCGGCAGGGGAGGAATAACGGCGAAGTCCGCCGCAATGTCGGAGGAAAAGTTTTTCTCGTCCGCACTGCAATCCGTAACGCCCGAGGAGCTGTTTATATTTGAAAGCGTACTTGAAAAAATAAGCAAAAATCTTGCAAAATATTAACAATAGTTTAATTTTTAAAATGCACTATTGACTTTCCCTGATTTTCGTTTATAATGTATATTGCAGATTAAAAAGATATATTTTATATGTCTTTTTAAAATCAAGTTTGGAGGAATTTTGTTATGAAACTTAAGCCTTTGGCAGATAATGTTGTTATCAAAGCAACAGAAGCTGAAGAAACCACAAAAAGCGGCATAGTTTTAACTTCCGCCGCAAAAGAAAAACCGCAAATCGCCGTTGTAGTGGCAGTAGGTCCCGGCGGAATTATAGACGGAAAAGAAGTTAAGATGTCCGTAAAAGAGGGCGACCGTGTAGTTGCCGCCAAGTATTCCGGAACAGACATCAAGATTGACGGAGAAGAATACACCATTCTTCACCAGTCGGATATTCTCGCAATAGTTGAATAATCGGAGGTAGAGTTATTATGGCTAAAAATATTATTTTCGGCGAAGACGCCAGAAAATCTCTTCAGGCAGGCGTTGATAAGCTTGCCGACGCTGTTAAGGTAACGCTGGGACCCAAGGGCAGAAATGTAGTTCTTGATAAGAAATACGGCTCACCCCTTATCACCAACGACGGCGTTACAATAGCAAAGGAAATCGAGCTTGAGGACCCGTTTGAGAATATGGGCGCACAGCTTGTAAAGGAAGTTTCCGTTAAGACGAACGACGCCGCCGGCGACGGTACTACAACCGCAACCGTTCTTGCGCAGGCTCTTATTAAAGAGGGTATGAAGAATGTTGCCGCAGGCGCTAACCCGATGGTAGTTAAGAAAGGTATTAAAAACGCCGTTGATACCGCTATTGATACCGTTATCAAAAATTCCAAGAAGGTAAGCGGAAGCGATGACATTGCCCGTGTAGCAACCGTTTCCTCGGGCGACGAGGTTATAGGCAAGCTTATTGCCGAGGCTATGAGCAAGGTAACCGCTGACGGCGTTATCACCGTTGAGGAGTCAAAGACAGCCGAGACTTACTCTGAGGTAGTTGAGGGTATGCAGTTCGACAGGGGATACATCACCCCCTATATGGTAACCGATTCCGATAAAATGGAGGCTGTTATCGACGACGCACTTATCCTTATAACCGATAAGAAGATTTCCAACATTCAAGAGATACTTCCGCTTCTTGAGCAGATAGTTCAGGCAGGTAAAAAGCTTCTTATAATTGCCGAGGACATCGAAGGCGAGGCTCTCTCAACCCTTATCGTAAACAAGCTCCGCGGTACATTTACATGCGTTGCCGTTAAGGCTCCGGGCTTCGGCGACAGACGCAAGGAAATGCTCAGAGACATTGCTATCCTTACAGGCGGCGAGGTTATTTCCGAGGAACTCGGTCTGGAACTCAAGGACACCACTATGGAGCAGCTCGGTAAGGCCCGTCAGGTAAAGGTTACAAAAGAAAACACCATTATTGTTGACGGTGCGGGCGATTCCGACGCTATTAAGGACAGAGTAGCTCAGATAAGAAACGAGCTTGCCGTTACAACCTCTGACTTCGATAAAGAGAAGCTTCAGGAGAGACTTGCAAAGCTTGCGGGCGGTGTTGCCGTTATTAAGGTGGGCGCCGCTACCGAAATCGAAATGAAGGATAAAAAGCTCCGCATTGAGGACGCTCTTTCAGCTACAAAGGCGGCTGTTGAAGAGGGCATCGTTGCAGGCGGCGGCGTAGCGCTTATAAACGCTATTCCGGCAGTTAAGACCTTGCTTGACAGCGTATCGGGCGATGAAAAGACAGGCGTTAATATAGTTCTTAAAGCGCTTGAAGCTCCGATTAAGCAGATTGCCTTTAACGCAGGACTGGAGGGTTCTGTAATTATTGATAAAATCGTTAACAGCGGTAAGGTAAATTACGGCTTTGACGCTTACAATGAGACCTACACCGATATGATAGACGCCGGTATTGTTGACCCGACAAAGGTTACCCGTTCGGCTCTTGAAAATGCGGCTTCCGTAGCTTCAATGGTTCTTACAACAGAGAGCCTTGTTGCCGATAAGAAGGAAGACGCCGCCGCCGCAAACGCCGCGGCTGCTGCCGCCGCACAGGCAGGCGGAATGTATTAATTCGGCTGAGTAAAAAAGGAAAGCTCCGAAGAGGAAAAACCTCTTCGGAGCTTTTTATGTATCAGCTTATTTTAAGCCGTAATCTCAGCTTATCGCTTATCATTGCTATAAATTCGCTGTTTGTCGGCTTTCCGCGGTCGTTTTGAATTGTATAGCCGAAATATGAATTTAAAACATCTATATCGCCTCTGTCCCACGCAACTTCTATTGCGTGTCGGATGGCTCGTTCAACACGGGAGGAGGTTGTTCCGTGGTTTTTTGCCACGGTAGGATACAGGAGCTTTGTAACAGAACCCAGTATGTCGCTGTTTTTAACAGATAGTATTATCGCTTCCCTTAAATAATGATAACCCTTAATATGTGCCGGAACACCTATCTGGTGTATAATTTCCGTTACCATAAGCTCAAGTTCGGGGTCGGTAACCACATTGTCTTTTACCACAACGGGTGATATTTCGTTTTTCCATCCCGAAAGCTGGATAATCCTTTCAGCCATTGTATTAATATCAAAAGGCTTTAAAAAATAGTAGCTTGCACCTGCGTCAAGCGTTTCTTTTTCAAGCCTTTGGTTGTCAAAGCTTGACATAGCCATTACCATAGGCCGTTCCTTTGAATTTATATCATTCAGTCCGTTAAGTACTCCCAAAATATCAAGATTAGGCATAAAAACATCCGCCAAAATCACATCCGGTTTTTCTTTTTTTACCGTGTCAAGCACTCTTTGTCCGTCCTTTGAGCAAAGCAAAACATCCATACCGTAGCCCTTTAGTGCTTTGGCGCAATTTTGTCCTAATTCCGTAGAATCATCCGCAATGACAATTTTTAGTTTTTTTCCCATTTTTCCTGCAACCTCCAAGTTATTTGTTTTACATATATTACCACTAAAATATGTTAAATGCAAGTGTTATAACAAAAAAAGTGTTATAATCTTATAAAATTACAGAATTTGACATTTTTTACTCGCAATAGGGTGTATATTGACTTTAAAACGAATTAAGTGTATTATAATAGCGCAAAAAATAGTGGAGTAGATGGTATGCTTAATAGATTTTCAAGAACGGAATTACTGTTCGGCAAGGAAAAAATGGATATTCTAAAGGCTTCCCGTGTTGCGGTTTTCGGAATAGGCGGGGTGGGCTCCTACACTGCCGAGGCGCTTGTAAGAAGCGGCATAGGAAGTATTGATATAATAGACGATGACCGTGTGTGTATTACCAATATAAACAGACAGCTGTACGCTACTGCCGAAACGGTGGGGGAATACAAAACGGACGCGGCGGAGGAACGGATAAAGCAGATAAATCCCGATATTACGGTAAATAAGCATAATATGTTTTATATGCCCGATACCGCGGAGCAGATAGACCTGTCGGTTTACGATTACATTGTAGACGCGATAGATACCGTTACGGGAAAGCTTACGCTTATTGAAAACGCAAAAGCGGCGGGAGTGCCGATAATAAGCGCTATGGGCGCCGGCAACAAAACCGACCCCACCGCCTTTGAGGTTGCGGATATTTCAAAGACCTCGGTTTGTCCGCTTGCAAAGGTAATGCGGAACGAGCTTAAAAAAAGAAAAATAAAGCATTTAACCGTTGTGTATTCAAGGGAAATACCATTAACTCCGCTTGAGGGACCCGAGAACACCTGCAAAGGAAACTGCGTTTGTCCTCCCGGTACAAAAAGAAGCTGTTCAAAACGCCGCCAGATACCGGGCAGTACATCATTTGTACCGCCGGTTGTGGGAATGATTATTGCGGGCGAGGTAATAAAAAACCTGATTTCCTTTAAAGGCAACGGACTTGGAGCATAAAATATAATTAAAACCGATAAACCGATTGGGCGTTTATCGGCTTTTTGCTGTCTTGACAAATTAATTTTTTCGGTGTATAATAAGCAACAGATGTAGCGCAACATATGTTTCTTAAAAAACGGAGGTATGCTATGCCGAGAAAATTTATGTTTACAAAAGAGGAAATAGTTGCCGCCGCCCTTGAGATTACAAGGGAAAAGGGAATATCCGCCGTGACCGCAAGGTCGCTTGCGGAAAGGCTCGGGTCATCCTCAAAGCCGCTGTTCAGTATATTTGAAAATATGAGCGAGCTTCACTTTGCGGTAATTGAGGCGGCAAACCGTGAATATCAGGAGTTTTTAAACGGATACATTAAAAGCGGTAAATATCCTCCGTATAAGGCAACAGGAATGGGATATATCTTTTTCGCAAAGGAAAACAGAGAACTTTTTAAGCTCCTATTTATGCGTGACCGCTCCGAGGAAGAAATTACAGATAACAAGGAAGAATTAGCGCCGATTATTGATATAATAGTTAAAAACACCGGTATGTCAAGGGAAAGGGCGTATCGTTTTCATCTTGAAATGTGGCTGTTTGTTCACGGCATCGCAACAATGGAGGCAACCTCATATCTTAATTTGGACGATGAGTTTATAAGCAACGCTCTTACAGATTTGTATAACGGATTAAAAATCCGTTTCGGTTCATAAAAAAGGGGGGGACTGTATGGAAGCGGTAAATATTAAAAACCTTACAAAAAAATATAAGGATATTACGGCGGTGAATAAGCTTAATCTTTGCATACATAAGGGCGAGCTTTTTTCACTCTTAGGCGTAAACGGGGCAGGCAAAACAACCACTGTTAAAATGCTTACCTGCCTTGTAAAGCCAACGGACGGGGACGCGGAGCTGCTCGGGAAAAGCATTGTTTCCGATTCTGCCGCGGTAAAAAGCATTATAGGAATTTCGCCGCAGGAAACGGCGGTTGCGCCTAACCTTAATGTAAGGGAAAATTTAATGCTTATGTGCGGCGTTCACGGCTTTTCAAGAGAAAAGAGCCGCAATAAGACCGACGAGCTGATAAAGCTGTTCGGGTTTGAAGAGATAACGGCAAAAAAAGCAGGTAAGCTTTCGGGCGGCTGGCAAAGGCGGCTCAGTATCGCAATGGCGCTTATAAGCGAGCCGCAGATTTTATTCTTGGACGAACCGACACTCGGTCTTGATGTTATAGCAAGGAGCGAGCTTTGGGATATTATCCGTTCGCTTAAGGGTAAAATAACAATAATTCTGACTACTCATTATATGGAAGAAGCGGAATCGCTGTCCGACCGTGTGGGTATAATGAAAAACGGAAAACTGCTCAGTCTCGGAACGCCTGAGGAGATTAAAAAATCCGCAGGCACGGATAAATTCGAAGACGCTTTTATAAGCATTGTAAAGGGGGAATAACAGGTGAAGTTTGCGGCTTTTTCAGGCAGAGTATCAAAAGAAATACTGCGTGACCCCGTTACGCTTTCATTCGGGCTGGGTTTTCCGCTTATTCTGCTGTTTTTGCTTTCGGCAATACAGGCGAATATACCCGTAGACCTGTTTGAAATAAAGTCTCTGACACCCGGAATAACGGTTTTCGGGCTTTCGTTTATCACGCTGTTTTCGGCTACGCTTATCGCAAAGGACAGGGAAAGCGCACTTACAGAACGGCTTTTTACAACACCGCTTACGGCTGCGGATTTTATTTTCGGTTACGCTTTACCGATATTGCCGATTTCCATAATGCAGTGCGTTATATGCTACATAGCCGCCGCATTTTTGGGGCTTAAATTAACAGTTACAGTCATTTGGGCAGTAGTCTTTATAATTCCCGTTGCGGTTTTCTTTATTGCGCTCGGTCTTCTGTTCGGCAGTATACTAACCGTAAAGCAGGCAGGCGGCATATGCGGCGCTTTGGTCACAAATTTAACGGCTTGGCTTTCGGGCGTATGGTTCGATTTGGACCTTGTGGGGGGCGCGTTTAAAAAAATTGCTTATATGCTGCCGTTTGTTCATGCGGTAGAGCTTGAAAGGGCAGTTTTAAACGGTGATTACGGAAGTATTACTCTGCATATATGGTGGGTGGCAGGGTATGCTTTTGCCGCATTGGCTGCCGCCGTGCTTGTGTTTCTTATGCGAATGAAGAAGTGAAATTTGACACGGAAGCTGTTATGTTATAAAATAAAACTCAAGGGGGAAAAATATGAAAAAGCTTAACAGTATTTTATGGGGAGCGGCTTTGATTGCTCTCGGGGTGATTTGGGTGCTTAACAGCACGAAGGTAATTGACATTAATTTGTTTTTTGACGGCTGGTGGACTTTGTTCATGATAGTTCCGTGCGCTATCGGTCTTATTACGGACAGGGACAAATTCGGAAATCTTGCGGGGCTATGCCTCGGAATAATCTTCTTGCTTTGCTGTCAGGGAATTTTCAAATTTTCTTACATATGGAAGCTTTTTATTCCTATTGTAATCGTTATTGCAGGTATAAAAATAATTGTCTCCAATTTAATATACCGGGATGACGGCGAAGCGGTTAAACGAATCAAGTCCCAAAATCACCTGAACCAAAGCGGTACGGCGGTATTTTCGGGAAGTGAGCTTAAATTTACGGGCGAAAAGTTTTCGTATACCGCTCTTACGGCGGTTTTCGGCGGCGTGGAATGTGACCTTCGCGGCGCCTTAATCGAGGACGACTGCGTTATAGACGCTAAAGCGGTGTTCGGCGGAATAGATATTTTTGCGCCCGAAAATGTTAATATTAAGGTGTGCTCAAATTCGTTGTTCGGCGGAGTTTCGGACGATACGGGCAGAAAGCCGCAGGAAAACTGCCATACGCTTTATGTAAATGCGGCGGCCGTTTTCGGCGGTGTGGAAATTAAGTAACAGAGGGTGCTGACAATGCTTAAAATCGATAATTTAACTAAGATTTACGGGGACAAAAAAGCGGTAGATAATTTAAGCTTACATATTATGCCGGGTGAAATTTACGGCTTTATAGGCCATAACGGAGCCGGCAAAACCACAACCTTAAAGTCGGTTGCGGGAATTTTGCAGTTTGATGAGGGTGAAATTCACATAGACGGAAAATCGGTGAAAGCACAGCCGCTTGAATGTAAGAGGATCACGGCGTATATACCCGACAATCCGGATCTGTACGATTATATGACAGGAATCAAATACCTTAATTTTATTTCGGATATTTTCGGCGTCTCTGCCGCAGAGCGCAGTGAGCGCATTAAAAAATATGCCGATCTTTTTGAAATAACGGGTGATTTGGCACAGCCGATAGCCGCCTATTCCCACGGTATGAAGCAAAAGCTTGCCATTATCGCGGCTTGGATACACGACCCGAAGCTTATAATTATGGATGAACCGTTTGTCGGTCTTGACCCAAAGGCCGCGCATTTGCTTAAAGAAATGATGCGTGAGGTGTGCGACAACGGCGGCGCCATATTCTTTTCGACTCATGTGCTTGAGGTTGCCGAAAAGCTTTGCGATAAGGTTGCAATAATAAAATCTGGCAAGCTTATCCGTTCGGGAACTATGGAGGAGGTAAAGGGCGACGATTCGCTTGAACAGGTATTTCTTGAGCTGGAGGGAGAAGAATGATAAAAATTCTCTTAAAAAAACAGCTTACGGAAATCTTCCGCAGTTATTATTATGACGCAAAAAAGAATAAAGCCCGATCTAAGGCGGCAACGGCGGCGTATATCGTACTGTTTGTTTTTCTTATGATAGGTATCTTGGGCGGCGTTTTCACCGTGCTTTCGTGGTCAATGTGTGGTGCGTTGTCCTCTGCCGGGCTTGACTGGCTCTATTTTGCGATTATGGGACTTATAGCAATATTCTTAGGAGTATTCGGAAGCGTTTTCAATACATACGCGGGGCTTTATCTTTCAAAGGATAACGATTTGCTCCTCTCAATGCCGATACCCGTAAACGCGATTATGATTGCCCGTTTGCTCGGCGTTTATCTTATGGGGCTTATGTATTCGGGCATTGTTTTGTTGCCGGCGGTTATAGTTTACTGGATTGCAGCGTCCGCAAAGCCTGCCGCTGTTTTGTGCGGTATACTCTTTATTGCGCTTATTTCGGTTTTTGTGCTTACGCTTTCGGCGGCACTCGGATATGTGGTCGCAAGAATAAGTTTAAAGCTTAAAAATAAAAGCTTTATAACGGTGTTTATTTCGCTTGTTTTCTTCGGCGCATATTATTTTGTTTATTTTAAAGCGCAAAGCGTTATAACGGACCTTATACAAAACGCCGCTGTTTACGGCGAGAAAATCAAGGGCGCCGCTTACCCGATTTATGTTTTCGGAAACTCGGCGGCAGGCGATTTTAAGGCTATGCTTTTGGTCGCCGCGGTTGTAATAGCGCTGTTTGTGATTATGTGGCGTGTGATTTCGTCAAGCTTTTTAAAAGTCGCTACCGCAACGGGAGCTACTGCCAAAAAGCGGTATAAGGCTTCTCCCGTAAAGCAAAAAAGCATCGAAAATGCGCTTCTTCATAAAGAATTTTCACGGTTTATTTCAAGCCCCAACTATATGCTTAACTGCGGCTTGGGTGCTTTGTTCCTTGTTATAGGCGGTGCGGCGGCGCTTATTAAGGGCAGGGGAATAGTTGAGCTTTTAAATGACATCCTGCCTGAAAATTCGGGCGTTATTGCAATCGTTGTATCTGCGCTTTTGTGCCTTTTTGCTTCGATGAACGATATAACCGCGCCGTCGGTTTCGCTTGAGGGTAAAAGCCTTTGGCTTTTGCAGTCGCTTCCCGTAAGACCGTGGCAGGCGCTTAAAGCAAAGCTTGAACTTCAGCTTATTCTTACGGGTATACCGCTTTTAGTTGCCTTTGTATGCACCGCTGTTGTATGTCGGTACACAGCAATGGAGTTTGTTCTTGTATTGCTCATTTCCGTGCTTTACATACTGTTTTCCGCACTATTCGGCTTGTTTTTGGCTGTTAAACTGCCGAACCTTAACTGGACAAGTGAAATATCGCCGATAAAGCAGAGCGCAAGCGTGGGTCTATCGCTTCTTGTAAATATAAGCTATCCGATTATATACGGGGGACTGTTCTTTATTGCGGGCGATAAATTAGGCTATATTATTTATATGGCAGCGTTTGCGGTTCTTACGCTCGCAATTTCGGCTGTCTTGTATTTTTGGCTTAAAAAGAAAGGCAGCGCGGCTTTCGCCGCGCTGTGAGAGTGCCTTAAAAATTCAGTATTCCGAGATGCTCAAGCAGTATTTTTAGACCGATAATTATTAAAATAAGTCCGCCGGCTATTTCGGCCTTGTTCTTATATTTAAGACCGAATACATTTCCTACTTTAAGACCTATTCCCGAAATTATAAATGTAACGGTGCCTATAAACAGAACAGCCGCTATGATATTAACATCCGGCAGCAGGGCAAAGGTTATGCCGACTGCCAGCGCGTCAATGCTTGTAGCCGTTGCAAGGACTGCCATTGTACCGAAGCCGAAGGAGCTGTTTGCTTCTTCGGTTTCTTTTGAAAAACCCTCTCTTAACATATTGCCGCCGATAAACGAAAGCAAAGCAAAGGCAATCCAATGGTCATACTGCATTATGTATTTTTCAAAGGTAGAGCCTAACAAATAGCCTATCGTCGGCATTAATGCCTGAAATCCGCCGAACCAGGCGCCTATTATAAGAAAATGCTTCGGTTTAAGCTGCCGTGTAGACAGCCCCTTACATACGGAAACCGCAAAGGCGTCCATTGAAAGACCCACCGCTATTAAAAATAATTCAAAAATACCCATACAAATTCCCCTTAAATTTTGGTAAAAAATAAGACCCGGGCGCCGAAATGCACCCGAGTCTCGTTCTTTAATACAAGCCAGACCGTAAAAGCATACAGTCAGTGTGTTGACTTGCAACGCCCCAAAAGGACGCCACTACTCCCTCGAATATAAATGCAATTTTACCACGGACAAATATATCTGTCAATAAAATTTTATACCGATATTTCATTTTTAAGCTCGTTGCCCGAAAAATAGTCAAGGAAGTTTTTAACGGTGGTTTCGGCTATTGCGCTTAAAGCTTCTTTTGTTAAAAATGCCTGATGTGAGCTTACGATTACATTAGGCATTGCAATAAGAGTTGAAAGGGTATCGTCGGTTATCACTTCGTCGGAAAAATCCTCAAAGAACAGAGAGGTCTCCTCCTCGTATACATCAAGACCCGCGGCGCCGATTTTGCCTGATTTAAGACCGTTGTTAAGTGCCTGCGTGTCAATAAGCTGACCTCTTGAGGTGTTGATGATATAAACACCCTTTTTCATTTTGCTTATAGTCTCGTCGGATATAAGATGCTTGTTTTCACGGGTCAGGGGGCAGTGGAGCGAAATTATATCACTTTTTTCCAAAAGCTCGTCAAGCGTCACATACTTTCCCGCAAATTCAGGACTTTCGTACGGGTCAAAGCCCAATATATTCATACCGAAGCCTTCGCAAATATCGGCAAAGCAACGCCCGATTTTTCCCGTGCCTATAATTCCCACTGTCTTGCCGTGCATATCGAAGCCTATAAGACCCTCTAAGGAAAAGTTATGATCGCGGGTTCTAATATATGCACGGTGAATTTTGCGGTTAAGAGTTAAAAGCAGCCCCATACCGTGCTCGGCAACGGCATACGGCGAATATGCCGGAACTCTTACCACTCTTATTCTTCCTGCCGCCGCCTTTAAATCAACATTGTTGTAGCCGGCACAGCGCATGGCTATTATTTTTACTCCGTATTCGTCAAGCTTGTCTATTACCTCACGGTCAATCGTATCGTTTACAAACGCGCATACGCCGTCACAGCACGCCGCCATACTTACCGTTTCCTTATTAAGCTTGTTTTCAAAAAATCGTATGTTAAGCTCGTCGTTTCTGAAATTCGAAAAGCTCTCTCTGTCGTATGATTTTGCGTCAAAAAATGCTATTGTTTTCAATGTTCTGCCTCCGTTTAAGCTACTCTGTCTAAAATTACTAATAGTATTGTCATAAAAAATCGTTATATACGCCATTGTGAAAAGAGACGGTTTTTTGTATAATAAGTTTATATAAAATAACGGGGCTGTCGATAATGCGGCAGCAATTGGAGGAACGAACAATGAAAAAATTTCTGAATCGTTTATTTATAGACGGACTTTCGGGAATGGCGTACGGGCTTTTTTCAACGCTTATTATCGGAACGATTATTTGTCAGATAGGCAAATTGGTAGGAAACAATATTGTAGGCGAATATCTTACGGCAATGGGAAATGTCGCTAAAACCGTAACAGGTGCCGGAATCGGCGTCGGTGTTGCCTGCAAGCTCAAATCAACGCCGCTTACAACCGTTGCGGCGGCTGTTGCCGGCATGGTGGGCGCTTTTCCGAATATAGCGAACGAGGCTTATAAAATAGGCGCTCCGGGCGAACCTCTCGGTGCGTTTATAGCGGCATATATCGCAATAGAGATAGGCGCTCTGGTTTCAGGCAAAACAAAGGTTGATATAATAGTCACCCCTGTTTGCTGTATTTTAAGCGGCGCTGCCGCAGGGTACTTTGCAGGGCCCTATATTTCGGCGGCAATGAAGTTTATAGGTCAGCTCGTTAATATTAATGTAGATAAAAGCCCGATAATAGGCGGAATTGTGGTTTCGGTGCTTATGGGTATAATCCTTACACTGCCTATTTCATCCGCCGCAATAGGAATTTCTATGGGTCTTACGGGTCTTGCCGCAGGCGCGGCTACAATAGGCTGCTGCTGCAATATGATAGGCTTTGCGGTAATAAGCTACCGTGAAAACAAATTCGGCGGACTTATAGCTCAAGGACTCGGTACTTCCATGCTTCAGGTTCCCAATATCGTAAGGAATCCGCTTATTTGGCTTCCCGCAATAATTTCAAGCGCAATTTTAGGCCCTGTTTCTTCCGCACTTCTTAAAATGGTAAGCAATCCCGTAGGCTCGGGTATGGGCACATCGGGACTTGTGGGTCAGTTTATGTCGTATGACAGTATGGTTGCCGCAGGTTTTACACCGATAGTTACAATAATCGAAATACTTGTTATGCACTTCATTCTTCCTGCGGCTATAAGCCTTGCCGTTTCCGAGGCTATGAGAAAGCTTAAGCTTATAAAGCCGGGCGACTTAAAGCTTGAGGCGGCAAATGCGTAAAAAAGAAAGAACCGCGGCGGCGGTAGAAAGACTTGAAAGGCTGTATCCCGACGCAATATGCTCGCTTGAGTATAAGGACGCCTTTCAGCTGCTTATAGCAACAAGACTTTCGGCGCAATGCACGGACAAGCGTGTCAATATGGTAACGCCCGAGTTATTTAAGGCTTTTCCAGATGCCGAAAGTATGGCGGTGGCGGATGTAAAAAGGGTAGAAGAGCTGATTAAGACCTGCGGACTTTATAAGACCAAGGCAAAGGATTTAGTGGGTATCGGCAAACAGATTACCGAACGCTTCGGCGGCAGGGTGCCCGATACAATAGAGGAGCTTACCACCCTGCCGGGTGTGGGAAGAAAAACGGCAAACCTTGTTTGCGGAGATATTTACGGCAAGCCCGCTGTTGTAACGGATACGCATTTTATAAGAATTTGCGGCAGGCTCGGTCTTACCGATTCCAAAAATCCGCTTGTGGTTGAAAAGGAAATGCGTAAGCTATTGGAGCCCGATAAATCAAACGCCTTTTGCCACAGGACGGTGCTTTTCGGTCGTGAAGTATGCACAGCGAGAAATCCGCACTGCGAAGAGTGTATATTAAAGGATATATGCCTTAAAAAGAAGGGTTGACAATGGCGCAAAAAAGGGTAGCGGCTATACACGATATTTCCTGCCTCGGCAGATGCTCGCTTACGGTAGCCTTACCGATAATTTCCGCCGCAGGGGTGGAAACGGCTGTTATCCCCACTGCGGTGCTGTCCACGCATACGGGCGGTTTTAAGGATTATACGCTGAGGGACTTAAGCTCCGATATAGTTCCGACCGCGCGCCACTGGAAAAGCGAGGGCATTACGGTTGACGCGGTTTATACGGGTTATCTTTGCTCTAAGGAGCAAATATATCTTGTAATGGAGGCGGCGCGCCTTATAAGCGGCAGCAATACACTGTTAATTACAGACCCCGTTATGGCTGACAACGGGAAGCTTTACAAGGGCTTTGACGGCGGTTACGCCGATTATATGCTGAAGCTTTGCTCTGCCGCGGATATAATTACTCCGAATATAACAGAAGCGGCACTTATGCTCGGCGTAAAGTTTCGAGAGGGACCGTACAGCGAGGATTATATAAACGCATTGCTTGAGAGACTTTATGTGAAGACCCATTCAAAGATAGTTCTTACCGGCGTCTGTTATGATGAAAGACGGATAGGCGCGGCGGTTTATGACGGGGAGAATAAATCGTATGTTTTTACAGAACGGCTCTGTAGTATGTATCACGGTACGGGCGATATTTTTTCAAGTACTCTGACGGCGGCGCTTATGAACGGCAGGAGCCTTAAAGCGGCGGCGCAGATAGCGGTTAATTTTACCGCCGCCTGCATAAAAAAGACTATGGAAGAAGATACGGACCCGAGATTGGGCGTCAATTTCGAATCGCAGATACCGAATCTTATTAAATATTTACATCTGTAAAAAAAGCGGCAGGATAACAAATCCTGCCGCTTTTTATTCTCTTGATTAAATTACGCTCGGGGTAAATCCAAGGTCATTCAGTGTATCAACCGCAGTTTTAAGGCAGTTTTCACAGCCGTTTACCGTAACGGTCTTGTTTTCAAGCGATACGCTGAAGTCAAGCTTTTCGGCTTTAAGCGCTTTTTCAATGCGGCTTACACAGCCGTTGCAGTGCATATCGGGTACAGAGATTTTTCTTTCCATTTTCATTTCCTCATTTCATAAGCTTTTGCAGGGTGGCAACAAGCTCGTCGATAACGCTGTCGTCGCCCTTGCGTATATTTTCAGCCACACAGGTGTGTATGTGGTTTGAAAGCAATTCCTTGTTAAATGCGTTAAGCGCCGCTCCGATTGCCGATACCTGTATCAATATATCGGTGCAGTAGGCTTCGTTCTCGAGCATACTTTTAACGCCGCGAACCTGTCCCTCAATGCGGTTGAGGCGGTTTATAAGGGAACGGTATTCAGTCTCACTGCGGTGCTTTTGCTTTTTACAGCACTCACATTCACTCATAATTTTTTACTCCTTAATCTTAAAGCGTTGCTGACTACAAATACAGAGCTTAAGGACATTGCGAGTCCTGCCAGCATCGGGTTTAAAAGCGGTCCGCCGAACAGATAGAGTACGCCCGCGGCTATCGGTATGCAAATCGTGTTATAGCAAAACGCCCAAAACAGGTTTTCCTTGATATTTGTAATGGTAAGACGGCTTAGGCGTATGGCTTTCGGAACATCTACGGGGTCACTCTTCATAAGAACTATATCCGCCGCCTCAATTGCAATATCGCTCCCTCCGCCGATTGCACAGCCTATATCGGCTTCGGAAAGAGCAGGGGCGTCGTTTATTCCGTCGCCGACCATCATAACAGTACCGTATTTTTTGCGTATTTCGGCAACAATTTCGGCTTTTTGTTCGGGCAGAACCTCGGAATACACCTCGTCCGCATCTACTAAGGAGCCGATATAATCGGCGCACGCTTTATTGTCGCCAGAAAGTATTACCGTGTGAATACCGAGCTTTTTAAGACGGTCAAACGCCGAAGCAGAGGTCTCGCGCACACTGTCCGCAACGGCTATTAAGCCGAGCGTACTGTTATCAGCCGCAACATATATAAGCGATTTACCCTCGACCGCAAGCTTTCTTCCGCTTTCCTCATATTTTTTAATATCTATACCGTTTTCTTTTAAGAACGCGGCGTTTCCGAGTAATACGGTTTTACCGTCAACAGTGCATCGCAATCCTTTGCCCGATACATTTTCAAGCGCTTCCGGACGGGTGGGGGAAAGTCCCTTATCCGCAGCATAATCCGTAACCGCTTTGGCTAACGGGTGGTCGGAGCCGGATTCCGCGGCAGCCGCATAGTATAAAAGCTTATTTGCGTCTTCGGCGCAAACATCGGTCACGGCGGCCTTTCCTACCGTGACAGTGCCGGTCTTATCAAAAATAACAGCTTTTACCTTGTGGGTTATTTCAAGTATTTCGCCGTTTCGTATCAGTATGCCGTTTGCGGCGCCGAGTCCCGTACCGACCATAATTGCCGTGGGCGTTGCAAGACCGAGCGCACACGGGCAGGCAATAACGAGCACACCTGTAAACACCTTAAGAACAAAGGAGATCTCCTTACCTGAGATAAGCCATGCGGCGGCGGCAATAAACGCGATTATTATTACCGCCGGAACAAAAATGCCGGCGACCTTGTCTGCCGTCTTTGAAATAGGAGCTTTTTTGTTCTGCGCATCCTCTACGAACTTAATTATTTTCGCAAGCGCCGTGTCGTCTCCTACCTTTGTGACTTTGGCGTAAATAACACCGTTAAGGTTTATACTGCCGCCTATGACGCTGCTGCCCTCGGCCTTTTCCACCGGTATGCTTTCGCCGGTAAGCATTGATTCATCGGCACTGCTGAAGCCCTCTGTAACCGTTCCGTCAAGCGGAATTTTGGCGCCGGGTTTTATCACCAGTATTTCGCCGACCTTTACTTCCTTTGTGGGAACCGTAATTTCCTTGCCATCACGGAGCACCACTGCGGTATCGGGACTTAATTCCATAAGCTTTTTAATTGCCGAGGCGGTCTTTTTCTGGCTGCGAAGCTCAAGGTGCTTGCCGAGTGCCACAAGCGTTATTACCACCGCAACGCTTTCATAATAAAGATTATGAACCGCATGGTGATAATAGGGGATAGCGTATGTCATAACGACGCTGTAAATAAACGACGCTCCGGCGCCTATTGCCACAAGCGAATCCATATTCGGATTTCCTCTTAAGAACAGGGGAATGCCGGTTGTAAAAAATCTTTTGCCCATATATATTACCGGTATGCAAAGCAAGAGCTGGGTAAGAGCAAAGCCGACAGGGTCGCTGTTCATATTCATAAAAAACGGAACAGGCAGATTCTTTACGAGCATTTGACCCATAGATACATAAAGCAGCACAGCCGACAGTACGGATGAAACAATAAGTATCGGTAAATCGCTTTTCTCCTTAGGCGTCTCTTTGCTTTCTTCTTCTTTTTCGGCGGTCTCTGGCGAGATTCCGAAGCCTGCGCGCTCTACCGATTTTTTAAAGTCCGCGGGACCTGTTTTGGTTTCGTCGTAAACCACCGTCATTTTTTCAGTTACAAGGTTAACTTCACAGCTTTCAACGCCGTCAAGCTTTGATACTACCCTTTGCACCGAAGATGAGCAGGCGGCACAGGACATACCGCTTATATTATACCGTTCTTCCTTCATAACAGTTTCCTTTCTTTTTAAGTATTATACCCAATTTGAAGCATATTTCTAAAACAGTACTTTATTGGTATCCGCATAGATTATATACCCTACGGGGGTATTTGTCAAGCAAAAAAACAAACCGCTTTTTGGGCGGTTTGTAATTCTCTGATGTTTAGTTGTTACCGATGTGTGCCTAAGAAGAACAGAGCTAGAGTACCCGGTCCCGAATGTGCGCCGATAACCGGACCTATTGTGTTAATATGAATTTCCTTCGGATGAAATTCCTTCTCTACCATTTTCTTAAGCGTAAGTGCGTCTTCCTCGCAATCGCCGTGGCTTATGAATACAATCTGTTCGGACGGGTTGATCGCGCTTTTTTTCATATTTTCAAATATAGTCTCAATAGACATCTTTCTTCCTCTTACCTTGCCGACATTGATAAGGTGGCCCTCATCGTCAACATGGAGTATCGGCTTAATGTTAAGCAGAGAACCTACAAAAGCGGTAGTTGCGGAAACTCTTCCGCCGCGCTTCAGGTGGTTGAGGTCGTCAACCGTGAACCAGTGGCAAAGCTTAAGCTTATTGTTTTCCGCAAAATCACGGACCTCCTCAATGCTTTTGCCTGCCTGTTTTTGCAATGCCGAGAGATAAACGAGCAATCCCTCTCCCATAGAAGCGGCAAGGGTATCGACACAGTAAATTTTGCTGTCGGGATATTTTTTAGAAAGCTCATCGGCCACAAGCGTGCTTACATGGTAGGTACTGCTGAGTCCCGAAGAAAATCCGAGATACAGCACATCCTTGTCCTGCTTTAAAATATCTTCAAAAACGCCGGTGAAAACATCCATATTTACAGCAGATGTGGAGGCGTTTTCACCCGAACGCAGTCTCGCGTAAAAATCCTTTGAGCTTATCTCTCTTTCGTCAAGGTAATTATGGTATTCATTGCCTGAAATATTCAGTACCATAGGTATTACGGTAAGCTCCGCTTTTTTTGCAAGCGCATCCGTAAGGTCACAGCAGGAATCCGTTACAATTACAAAATCTTTCATATCTCATTCTCCTAAACCAATATATAAAACAGTACGCAAAAATACTGTAAAATGCTTCCTATAACCACAAATATGTGAAATACCGAATGCATATAGCGGTGTACGCTTCTTCCCGCAATCCCGTAAAGCACTGCGCCTACCGTATATGAAATTCCGCCGGCAAGAAGCCATAAAAAGCCTGTTTTGCCTATGGCGTCTATTGCGGTTTTGCCCGTGAAGACTATGCACCAGCCGAGGGCTATATAGCATATTCCGGAAAATACGCGGTATTTCTTTAAATCTATTGCGTTAAGCGTTATTCCGAGCGCGGAAACACCCCACACAATCCCGAACACCGTCCAGCCTAAGGGAGTGCTGTGCGTTCTCAGCGAGCACAGGGAAGCGGGGGTATATGTACCGGCTATAAGTATAAATACTGTACAGTGGTCGATTACCTGCATTACCTTTTTTGCGGTTTCGGGTATAAGCCCGTGATAAACGCTTGAAACGGTATAAAGCAAAACCATCGAAAATCCGTAAATAAAGGCGCTTACAATCTGATACGGATCACCGTTTAAAAATGCCTTTACCACACAAGTGGCAAGCGCCGCTATACCGAAAGCACCGCCGACAATGTGTGATACCATATTAAATATTTCCTCGCCCCTTGTATAGTCGGGTAAAACTCTGTCTTTAATTTTGGTTCTTTTCATACTCCACCTCACATCATAATATGATACTACATTTTTGTTAAAAAATAAAGATGTTTTTTTCTTTTGTATTATGATACAATAATATGTGAGGTAGATAAAATGAGTATAACGGAGATAAAAAAATTTCTCACCGAAAATTCGGAAGAGAAATACAGGGATTTTTCGTTCGGGCTTATAAAGAAATCGGATTATCCGCTTATCGGCGTAAGACTGCCGACTCTTAAAAGGCTGGCAAATGAAATATGCCGCGACGGGTGTGGGGAAAGCTTTTTAAACGAGTGTGATTTTTCAAGTATGGAAATGTTATTTTTATACTCTTATGTTCTCGGTAAAATAAAGGCGGATATAGAGGTTCTTTGGCGGTATTTTTGCAAAGCCGCAGAGCATACCGATAACTGGAGCACCTGCGACATATTGTGTCAATCGTTCAAGCAGTGCGAGAAAAATAAAGACTTTGTTCTTGAAAAACTTATTGATTTTTTAGAAAGCGGAAAAACATATTATATGCGCATTGCCGTCGTGATGCTGATGACCTATTACCTCACCGACGAATACATAGATACCGTGTTAAGCCTTGCGGATAAATATAAAAATGACGGTTACTACTATAAGATGGGGGTTGCGTGGCTTACGGCAACTTCGCTTGCAAAGCAAACCGAAAAAACGCTTGTGTTTATGGAAACCTGTACGCTTGACGATGTTACTTATAATAAGGCAATACAGAAAGCTGTCGAATCAAGACGAATTACCGATGAGCTTAAGGGAAAATTAAAGAAAATGAAACGGAAATAGCATTGTCGAAAAAGCTCGAAAGCTTTACATAAATTTTTTATTCATTTTATTATGAATAAAGGATTATTCAACTTATTAACATAGTTATCCACCGAAACAAAACGGAAAATCGGGAGTTTTTCCCTTTTTGGTGTTTAAAATGTTAATATAACGGTGGATAAGTTGAATAACTCCTAAGGTTGTCCGAGTTTACATAAACAACATTTTTGCAAAAATTACGGCATTTAAAGCAATATGTAAACAAGTGCAAATAACAGCTTTTTATCAGCCTTTTCACTCATCAAAATCAACAAAAGACCGAGTATAAGCGTACTGTCAGACTCCTTAAAAAGCTTGCCCAAAAAAGGTATTTCGGTACCGAAAAATCCGTTGGGCTCTTTTCGTATTTCTTTTTCGGTATTTTTTGCGCTGTCGGTTTCTTCTTTAACTTGATTGTCTTTTTGTGGCGGCACCCTTACAAAAGACGGTACCGGCGGCATTTTGTTACCGCCGGGAGCTTTTGCGGCTCTTGCGTTCATTTCACGCATACGCTCAACCGCCGCCTGCTGTTGTCGCATAAAATCGTTTTCGGTCATATTCTCCTCCGTTTAAAGCTTTAAAAGACCGCTTTCCTTAATCAGCGGCATTACATCAAGAAGCTTAAGAAGCTTTATTGCCGTATCCGCCCGTGCCTTGCGTTCATCGCTGAGATGCGGTTTAAGCGCATAAATAAGCTGTACTCTTGTATCGTTTCCGGAGCTTTTCATTTTTGATATTACGGACACGATCGTTCTTAAATCGTCACTGCCTAAGGCGCCGCCCAAATCGGTTATATCGGGAAGCGCAGGTTTAGGAGGGGGCGGAGAAGACGGCTCATCCGAGCCGCCCAGTATGCTCTCCGCCATTTGGCGCACCCGTTCCATACTGTCCGGGTCGTTCAGAATATCGGTAAGCTTTGAGCTTAAATCATCCATTTTTTCCTCCGCCCTTTAGAATGGATTTGAGTATTGCCTGTGCCTCCGGACTTTTGAGTGTTTGTTCAAGATTTTTTTTATCGGACATAACACTGTTAATTCTTTGACGGTCTTCGGCAGACAGGCTGTTTAACAGCGCACCGGTATCGTTGTTGTTCACGGCGCCGTTTATTGCGTTTGGGTTAATTTTACCTCCGGAAGACGCCAACAGTGCTTTTAACAGCTTTTGTTTATCGATTTTTTCATTATTCATAGCAATACCTCCGTTTTTTTCTACTCTTAATTTTATGAGAATACAAAATATAATAGAATAGGTGGACAAAATGAGAATTACCGTAATTTCAGATTCGCATAGAAACAGCTGTGTTATCCGTAAAATACTTGAAGCACAGCCTGCTTCTGATATGGTTTTCTTTTTAGGCGATATAACAGCCGATATTGAGGATATGCAATATGAATATCCGAATAAAATATTTAATATTGTATCGGGCAATTGTGACTTTTTCTCTGAATACCCCTCTGTTGCCGTTGCAAATGCAGCAGGACATAATATTCTTTATACACACGGTCACACGCTTTCGGTAAAGTATGGTATTGAACGGTTAAAAAATGCCGCCGCGGAAAGAAATTGTGATATTGTTCTTTACGGTCACACGCATGTTTCAAGAATATTATATGAAGACGGTATATATATTGTTAACCCCGGTTCCTGCTCGCAGCCTCGCGACGGAAGAGCGAGCTATGCGGTGATAGATATAGAAAAAAACGGTGTAATGCCGATAATAATCAACCTTTGAAAAATTTTGAAAGAAAAGTTAATTTATACTATTGACAAATCGGATTTTTATGCTATAATAAGTCTTGCTTGTTCGGACCATTAGCTCAGTTGGTTAGAGCAACCGGCTCATAACCGGTCGGTCCGCGGTTCGAGTCCGTGATGGTCCACCAGACAAGCGTTTTTTTTATTTTTAGGGGTATAGCTCAGTTGGTAGAGCATCGGTCTCCAAAACCGAGTGCCGAGGGTTCAAGTCCTTCTGCCCCTGCCATAAAGAGGCTATAAAAAAGATATAGCCCGTGAAAACCCCGATAAAATCGGGG